>Ga0335081_10000492_pt1 | contig 67837 bp, 65 predicted proteins | sample Lox_Sample_35_FD_206713 | JGI IMG/M metagenome (GOLD analysis project Ga0335081, IMG submission 206713) | Soil microbial communities from Loxahatchee National Wildlife Refuge, Florida, United States - Lox_Sample_3.5 | ecosystem: Environmental > Terrestrial > Soil > Wetlands | place: USA...
CCCCGCCCAGCGTAGCACCGTCACGCAAGGTCTGAAGGCAACCGAATGACGAGACAACGAAGTCGGAAGTGTTATTTTACTTGGTAACCTGCCAGTTTGCCCAATGGCTTTGCCATAGGCGATCGAGGGAACTTTGCGTTAAAGTTCCAAGGGGCGGGCCTGTCGCGAACGAACAGGTACCGAAGTACCCTGATGCGCGCGCACAAGTACCGTATAATCAGCAGTTGGGCGGGTGTTTGATAGCCTCGACGGGGGCCTTTGCCTCATGCTGCACGATGTTCGTTGGCGGGCATTCGTCGAAATGGTTTTACTGAGAAATGGCCGATAGCAAGCAATTCCAGCAAATTGTCGCGGACGCGGTCGCCCAGGTTTTGGATCGTCAACTGCCCAAACTGCAGGCGGAACTGGTGGATCGCGTAATGGCGGAGTTGCCTGCGATGTCTTCTGGCGTCGTGGCAGCCGGCTCGGCTACCAGCGGACTCGTGCAGGCTGTCGCGAGTGTTCATGCAGGGACAACTCAAAAAGAAATCCTCAAGGCTCTTCTCGATGCCGGCAGCGCTTACGCGTCGCGTGTCGCTCTGTTTGTGGTAAAGGGCGGCGCGGCCACTGGATGGCAGGGGCGCGGGCTGGGCGAAGATGATGCCGTCAAAGATTTTCCTCTCGACATCAATAGCGGACCGTCTGCACACGCTTATCAGAATCGAGTGGTCGCTCCCGCCAATATCGCGGAGATGGACCATCGCTTCACAAAGCAGTTTGGCGCGCCCGAGAATGAGCAGATTTTGATTCTGCCGCTGGTTTTGAAGGACAAAGTCGCGGCTTTGCTCTATGCCGATGGCGGCGCGAACGGCTCCATGGATGGCGCGTCGCTGGAAGTCTTGGTGCTGGCTACCAGCGCATGGCTGGAGGTTGTCTCGCTTCGCAAACAGGTTCAGAAGGATGCCGACGGAGCGGGCGCTGCGATGCCGGCTCCAGTCGCGGCTCCAGTGCAGACCGTGAGTTCGTATGCAGATCCGTTCGCAGGACACGCGCCGCGACATACAGCCCCGACGCCGGAACCGGAACCGGCGGCAGAGGTGGTCGAGGTCGCACAGGCCGGAGCAGCTGCGGCGTCGGCGCCGGCGACGGATCCCTTCGCCGGATTGTCTCCGGAAGACGCCGATACCCATCGCAAGGCACAGCGCTTCGCGCGGCTGCTGGTCGACGAGATCAAGCTGTACAACCAGGCGAAAGTGGCGGAAGGACGCCGCAATAAAGATCTCTATGACCGCCTGAAGGAAGACATCGAGAAGAGCCGTGCGACTTTTCAGAAGCGATACGGCAGCACGGCGGCGTCCAGCGGCGACTATTTTCAGAAAGAAGTTCTGCGCAGCCTCGCCGAAGACGATTTGTCGGTGATGGGCGCGAATTTCAAACACTAGATTTGGGCAAGCTTTGGGTGGGGCAGCGCTTTCTGCGCTGCGATGAAATGGGTCTCTTCCTTGCGCGGCTTTAGCCGCAGGGGGATTTTCCAGGTTCCGCTCGGCGCTTCTCCGCGCATCAAAGTAAACAGTGGGTCGCTTGGGTCTCAAGTTGTGGTGGGTGCTCGCATTGGCGGGGCTATGCGGGTTGCTGGGAAATGCCTCTTCCGCTGCGCGGCAGGAATCCTCCTCGAATCCGGCTACACCTCCGCAATCGACTACCGGGAAGGCCGCTACCGAGAAAAAGGCGGCCACCGCAAAAACTCCCACCGCGGCAAAACCCAAAACCAATGCGCAAACGAAAAGCGCTCCGGCACGGAAGAAGACTTCCAGTTCCGCCCATGCAGCTGCGGTCCGAAGAAAAAGGCGGGTGATGTCTCCCCGGGTGCGGCGCATCCGTCAGGCATTCGTCGCTTCGGCGGATCTGCGGCCTATGGCGCAGCAACTCATTCAGGATCGTTCGGCTGCCGGCTATGCCGGAGTCGAGCGCTATGCCCGAACTCACGCCAGTGAGGATGCCGGGGCGCTGGCCTGGCTGGTGGTGGGATACGCGCACGTGCTCGATCACGACTACGCCAAGGCGATCGATCCCCTGAATCGCGCCAAGCCGCTGGCTGGCGATCTTGGCGATTACGTCGACTACTATCTGGGGACATGCTATCTGCAAACCGGACGGCGGGCTGAAGGCATGGCGACGCTGGCGAATTTCAGCACAAACCATCCGGATTCGCTGCTCGTTCGCGATGTTCACGTGGTACATGCAAACGCTCTGGTAACCGACGGGCGTGCCAGCGAAGCGGTCGATCTGCTCGAGAAAGACCGGGCGCCGATTCGCTCGGATGTCGAACTTGAGCTCGGAAAGGCCTACATCGAATCCGGCGAGAAGGCAAAAGCGGCAGAAATTCTTGCGAATCTCTACTACACCATGCCCACCGCAACGGAAGCGGATGCCGCGAATGAAGAGTTGAAGAAGCTCTCTATTTCGTTCCAGCCAACGCTCGCCCAGCGCAAGACACGTGCGGAGTTGCTGATTAAGGCGCGGCGTTTTGCGGATGCCGCTGACGAATATCGCGAACTGGCGATCCATGCCATAGCGCCGGAACGCCCGCAAGCGGTATTGAACTACGCCGATGCGCTATATCGCAGCGGACGGAGCAGGGAAGCAAAGGCTGAGCTCACCACATTGCCCGGGGCGACTCCGGAACAGAGCGCGCACCGGCTGTACATTCTCGCCGAGGTTGCGTTTGCCCTCGACGAGAACGACGCCTTCTACCGCTTTGTGGAAGAACTGCGGCAATCGGCGCCGAGCAGTCCGTGGCTCGAAGCAGCGCTGCTTTCTGCGGCGAATCTGCACCTGGTCCATCGCGAATACGACCAGGCTCTCGACACTTTCCGCGAATTGCAGCAGCGTTTTCCGACGGGATCGAAAGCTTCGTATGCCCACTGGAAGGCGGCTTGGCTGGCTTTTCGCTTAGGGCGCGAGGAAGAGGCAAAGCAGCAGTTCGAAGAGCAGATCGCTGCGTATCCCGCGGGGAACGAGACTTCGGCGGCGCTCTATTGGCGCGCCCGGTTGGCGGAAGAAGACGGTCAGTTCCCGATCGCGCGCGCCTATTACCAGAAGCTGTCGGATCGCTATCGCAATTACTACTACGCCGAGCTAGGGCGCGAGCGCGTCAAAAAACTTCCCGCTAGCACGGATCCGCCCGGACAATTTCCGCTGCTCGATCGCATTCCGCCCCTCGATCATGGCGACAAGATCACGCTGGAAGATCCGCCGACGGACGATCTGCACTTGCAGAAGGCCAAGCTTCTGGGCAATGGCGGGCTGGTAGATTTCGCTGTTCGCGAACTGCAGGCGGCGGCCACTGATGAGCCCGGCAACTGGGCGCCAGCCGAGACAGCGCAACTCTTCACCGATACGGGCCACTATGACCGTGCTATCGAGACGATGAAGCACTCGGTGCCGAGCTATTTCGCGGTTGATATCCCCATGTTGCCGCGGCCTTACTGGGAGGCGCTGTTTCCGCGGCCGTACTGGTCGGACCTGAAGAAATATTCCATCGCCAATGGGCTGGACCCGTATCTGGTGGCCTCCCTGATCCGTCAGGAATCGGAATTCAACCCCCTCGCCGTGTCGCGCGCGAATGCCGTGGGTCTAATGCAATTGCTGCCGCGGACCGGGAAGCTGGTGGCGCATCAGGAAGCGCTGCACCATTACAATCCCAACGAGCTGTTCACGCCGAGTGTAAACCTCGAGTTGGGGACGCATTACTTCCGCGGCATGGTGGATAAGTTCGGGGGATCGTTCGAGCACGCGCTCGCCGCCTACAATGCCGGCTCGGATCGTGTTGAAGAATGGATGGGGCAAGGACCCTATCGCGACTCGCCCGAGTTCGTGGAATCAATCCCGTTCACCGAGACCCGTGAATACGTGATGGCCATCATGCGCAATGCCAGCGTCTACCGGCAGTTGTACGGGACACCGTAGCGATTGCCGATTGAAAACCTTCCGTCCGAGAGGCTCGTTTTAATCAACAATCGAAAATCAACAATCAGCAATTCTTTACGGATCCCCTCAGGATGACGCATCCTGTTATGGAACTAACCCTGCCAACCTTGCGTACCCTCATTTAAGGTGGAGGTGTGCCCATGCGCAAGCTGTTGCTGTGCGTTCTATTGAGTCTCTTTACGGGCTCGCTTTTGGCGCAAGATATCAGGATTGAGAAGACTCGCACCAGTCCCGTGGAAACGAAATTCGCCTCCAATGGCCGCATTCGGATGGACCTTTGTTCCGCCGGCATCGATGTGATCGGCAGGGAAGACGACATGCTGCGCGTCGACGCTGATCCCACGCGCGGGAATACCAAGGTCGGAATCCGGGTATTCGGTGATCGCGCCGAGGTCAGGGTTAGGGACTGTCCGAATGGCAATTATCGAGTGACGATCGAAGTGCCGAAATCTTCTGCGCTCTACGTCCGAATGTTTGCCGGAGAGCTGAACGTCAGAGACGTCATTGGCGACAAAGACGTCGTGCTTCACTTTGGTGAGCTCAACATCGACATGGGAAAACCCGAGGACTATCGGCACATCGAAGCATCCGTCAACAGCGGAGACCTCGAGGCTGGGTTATTCAATGTTTCCAAGGGCGGATTATTCCGATCCTTCGATCACACCGGACCGGGAAAGTACCGCGTTCATGCGCATGTGGGTGCAGGGCAGCTGGATTTGCGGTGAAAATCCGCTAGTGCCCAGCGATAAACTCGGTCATGTCTGGTGCGCTTCCGGCCATCCCCGGAAAGGCCTTGACTCCGGAACCGGTCAGGATCAAACGCAAAGTGCTTCGATGCTGATAAAGAGTCTGGGACTGATATCCCTTTTTTATCTGTGATCCCACAAGTACGGTGGCGATGTGGCCACCTCCGTTCTGCAGGTCCGTCATCTGGCTCTCGTCGAACGTGATAATCAGCAGACCGCCGTTCTGAAAAGCTGGATTGGCCAGCAATGGAGCGATATTGGCCTGAAGCCACGAGTCGGCCTGTGCGAGCGTGCCGTTATGCGCGTCGTCATTGACGTCAGGCGCAATGAATGCGTATTGCGGCAGCGTGCCGGCAGAGAGATCAGCGGTGAATTGGGTAAAGGGCACAAGGTTCGCCGCTTGGGAGGGATTCTGCTGTACATCAGAGAGGAAGCTGAACGGATTATGGCGTCGCACGTAATTCCCTGAGTCTCCGCCAAGATATCCAGCCGAAGGAATTGATTCCTCATAGCACTTCCAGCTTTTGCCGGCCTTCACCAGTTCGCGAACGACATTGTCATCGCTAATCGTCCCCGAGAAATTGTCGTCGAAGCTCTCCATCTGACCTGTCGTCAGCATCAGGTAATTCGGCATGGATGGATGTCCATTCGCGAAGTATTGCGCCGCCAGCGCGTACTGCGATGCCAAGCCGTTCAAATACGGCATCGACGAACTTCCAATGACTTCGGAAAAACTATGGTTCTCTTCCACCACGAGAATTACGTGGCTGAAAGTCGTCTGATTCGCAGGAGCTGGAGGCTGTGGCACAGAGTGCGAAACGCCACATGCCAGGTCCAGGCCGGCAAGTACCAGCAGCAGAAAAACCACCGACGTGAGTTGCCAAAATTGTAAGAAATTGTGCTCGCGCGGGTTCTCCACAACTTTTGGATGTCGGGACGCGCCCAAATGTTTGCGCCGCCTATTTACGGGCGGGGGGATGACTGGACTGGTCGCTCATATCGAGTCCAAAATCGGGCTTCTCATAGGTCCCCTCTATATGAACGGGCACGACTTCGCCAACTTTTTTCTTCCGGAAAATCGGATCCATTATCTTCAAGAGCAGCGACTTCATGCCGGTAGTCGTCTTCGAGATCTTAGTATCCACGCGCATGCGGCCATGCAAGTTGATCTTGGGATCGACGAGGCCGTACGTGCCATTCAATCGCGCATTGGCGCCGGGAACCTGGAAGCTCAGGCTGGAAAAGTGCGCGACACCGGAGACTGCCTTGACCTGTCCTTGAAGATCGGTGACTACCGTCTCCGGGTCCTCCATGCTTTCGCCACGCGCGCCGGCACTCAATTTCTCGACGTCTTTTTGCGTTTCACGGGTCCGGAAGTTTCCGTTATCCACGCCAAAGGTCCCGTGCAGCTTGAGCTTGTCGAGGAACGGTTCGTCTCCTGGCGGAATTTCCACGTGAGCGTCCATCGTGGTTTCTCCCGACATCGGCGAACGCTTGGCCACGAAGAGTCCGAGGATGTCTTCGATGCGGCCGCGGAGCGTGGTCAGGTGGAATTGCGCGGTCTTTCCGTGCTGATCCTCAACTCCGGCGACGCTGCCTTCGGCGATGACCGTGGTGCGCCCAAAGTGCGCTTCAATGTGTCGCAGGAATGTGTCGCCGTGCCGGGCGTCGACGTAGCCTTCAAATTTCGTGTCGAGCTTCGCCTTGTGGCCTCTCGAGGCCACGACAAAGTCCGGAACGTCGGTGGTTCCAGAAACGTTGATGTGCCCCAACACACCTTCGAAGTGGCCTTCCGAACTCAGCATTCCGGCGATGCCGCCGTATACTCCAAGATCTGCGTGTTCGAAGATGTAGTCGCCGGAGATGGGAGTATCGTCCGGATGCCCTGTGGTCCAGGCGCCAAACTTTCCGTGCACCGCTATCTCTCCGGGAGGGTTGGGGTTGTGAAATTTCAGATCATAAGCAATCGGGCTGCCCCATTGCACATGATTGAGCCGGGCGTCGTGGACTTCGAAGCGAACGAGTTGGCGGCGAGGCTCGCTGGATTCAAATTCCACAACGCTCCCGTTCGCGACGATCTCATCGACGACAATGTCCGAATGTTCGGTGTTGAATCTCATTTGGCTGCCGAATGGAGGAACAAAGACCTTCGCGCCGACCGCAGTCAGTCGTGACACGTGTTTTCTGAGCATGCCCAGATAACTGCCCTGCACGACGAGTTTTTGGATGGCTAGGAAGCTGAATTGCTCCTGATGGTTTCGGAACTCGATTCCATCGAGCACACAACCGGGCGGAAAATAGGTTGCGTGGAACGATTGCACGGTCACTGTGCTGTCGCTGGCCTCAGAGAGGTTCTGCACAACGGACGCCTGCGAGAAAGGCCACAAAAATTTAAACAGAACTGCGGCCAATCCAAGGACAGCGAACAAGATAACTACCACTGCAATCGCCTTGCGGCCGGAGTGGGGTCGTCGGGAGTGCACCTGAAACAGCGGTCGGGGCGAGACATCGCGCAGCCGGGCAGGAGTGGACATAAAAGTTTGAGGCTCGCGAGAACCTCAGAGTTGGTCAACGGATTTGTGGAAATCGCTGTATTGACGAAGAGCGGTTGTGTCCTTCAAGCCGAGGGGAAGTTTGTTTAGGGCGATGCAGTGCTAAGCAAGCGTGCCTTGTCCGAAAAATCAAAGGGCTTCATCGGTACGCGTACGGATATCGTCTGGCCCGCTCGGGAAAGATCTTGATCATAAGCATTCCGGAAATGAAGCCGCCGATATGCGCAAAGAAAGCCACGCCTCCAACGTCCTTGCCTGTCTGTTCCATCATCGAGAGCATCGCTGCGCCGCTGAAGAACTGAATCACGAACCATTCGCCCAGCACGATCCACGCCGGCAGGTAAAGCACAAATACAAAGAACCACGTCAGCACGCGGGCTCGGGGATAGAGCAGGAAATATGCTCCCAGCACCCCTGCAATCGCTCCGCTGGCTCCCACCATTCCGATGTGCGAACTCGGATAAATGGCGATCTGGGCGGCGTCGGCAAACAGTCCGGCCAGAAGATAGAAGCCGAGGTATTTGAAATGGCCGAGATAGTCCTCGACATTGTCCCCGAAAATAAAGAGGAACCACATGTTTCCCAGAACGTGTCCCCAGCCTTCGTGCAGGAACATCGCGGTGAAAAATGGAACAATGATCTGCGGCAGGCTGTAATGCGGATTCCAGACGTGCGCCGGCACCAGCGCGAATTGATTGAACAACTGCTTAAGACCCGATTGGCTTAATTGTGCCTCAAAGAGAAAAATGAGAATGTTCAACCCAATCAGGAACCAGTTCACAAACGGCGTGCTGTAGCGCGGCTGATCGTCTTTGATCGGGAGCATGGCAGGGAGTTAGTAATTTGGTAATTTGGTAATTGTGTAATTGACCAAACCGACGGCCAGCTGTCACTGACAACTGACAACGCACCTCGAACGCCGTTGACTCGGCTTTTCAATTACCCGATTACACAATTACCAAATTACCCAATGATCTCATGAATGGCGTCCTCATCATCGACAAGCCCTCCGGATTGACTTCGCATGACGTGGTCAATCGGGTGCGTCGGATTCTGAACCAGCGTTCTGTTGGGCATTTGGGGACGCTCGATCCCATGGCGACTGGCGTTCTGCCGCTGGTGACGGGCAGCTTCACGCGCCTCGCCCAGTTTTATGTAACGTCAGAGAAGACATATGAAGGGGCGATCCGCTTTGGACTTGCCACCGACACGTACGACGCCGAAGGCGAGCCTACCACGCCGTCTCAGCAAGTCACGCTGACGAAGGAACAAGTGGAGGACGTGGCGGCGAGATTTCGCGGAAGCATCAAACAGATTCCTCCGCCGTTCTCGGCCAAGAAAATTCATGGGGTGCCGGCGTACAAATTGGCCCGCAAGCAAAAGCCCGTCGCGCTCGAGCCGGTGACCGTGGAGATCAAGGAGTTCGAAATCCTCTCGGTTGACGGTGATCGCGCCCGTTTTCGCGCCCTTGTCGCCTCCGGAACCTACATGCGCTCGGTCGCGCACGACATGGGCAAGGCCCTCGGCTGCGGAGGGCATCTGGAATCGCTTCGTCGGACCGCGGTCGCCGAATTTGCCATTGCAGACGCGCGCACCCTCGACGAACTCGCCAGCCCGGCAGGAAAGTCGGCTGAGGATTTTTTTGTCCATCCCCGCAAGCTGCTGCCGGAGATGCCTTCCGTCACTGCCGATGAGGCAACCGCCGCCCGCATCCGCGCGGGACGCCCAGTAAATCTGCCTGAACACTCCCGCGCCCGCCAGGTCAAAGTATTCTCCGGCCAGCGCGATTTGATTGCGATCGCGACCCGTGTCGCCGGCACCCTGTTCCACGCCAAAATCGTGCTATGCGGGACAGATGCCCCGGTGCATCGCTAGGCTTTGCCGGTTGTGATCTTCCCCCCTTCCGTTTACCCTGTCCCCGCAAAGCGACTCTGATCTGAAAGGGAATCTTCCATGTTCTGGCACTTCATCAACAAAATTCCGGTCTTCGCAGTCTGCCTGATTGGCACAACGGCCTTTGGTCAAAACGTCGAAAACAAGACTCCCCCGCCGGTGCTCGACGTCCACGTCCATGCCATGGACCTCAACTTCCCAGGCCTCCCGCCGATGTGCCCCAACACCTCGAAATTCACTGCCTCCGATCCCAAAACCAAAGAAGAACAGTCCGGCTGGGTGAAGGAGCCATGCACGCCCGCTTTGTATCCTTCGGCGCCGGGAGAGTACATGAAAGACGTCCTCGCCGAGATGCAGCGGCTCAACGTAACGGCGGTCGTCTTTGGAGATCCGACGAGCGTCCAGAAATGGAAGGACGCTGCTCCGGCTCGCATCATCCCTGGTACCGGTTTCGAGATTGGCTTTCCTGCCAATCAGCGCGTTCCTCTTGACGAGTTGCGGAAGGACTTCACCACCGGCGGATTTAAAGTAATGGGCGAGATCGGGCTGCAATACGAAGGTCTTTCTCCGAGCGATCCTTCCGTCGATCAATATTTCGCGTTGGCAGAGGAACTGGACATTCCGGTCGCGATCCACATGGGCACCGGCGGGTCAGGGCGCGCCAATATCACCATGCCCAAATTTCGCGGCTCGATGGGAAATCCGCTGCTGCTCGAGGAACTGCTGGCACGGCATCCCAAGCTGCGGGTGCAGGTGATGCACGCCGGTTATCCCATGATCGACAACATGCTGACGCTGCTGCAGGCGAACTCGCATGTGTACGTCGACGTGGCGGGGCTGATCTGGAGCTATCCGCTCAAAGAGGTAAACCGCTATATCGAACGGCTCGTCGATGCCGGGTTTGAAGACCGAGTGATGTTCGGCACGGATCAACTGCTTTGGCCCAAGCTGATGGCGTACTCAATTAGTGTCATCCAGAATGCCGACTACCTAACGCCCGAGCAGAAGCGCGACATTCTGTACAACAACGCGGCCAGATTCCTGCGATTGGATAGCGCGCAAGGGAAGTAGCGTCCCGCTAAAGAGTGTCATGGTACGCCTCCTTCGTGCGGCACACAAAGTAAGCCTACTTCGGGACAGCTAGACCTCGGATAGGCGGCATCTCTAAAGGCGGTGCCAGCTTGGCGATAGGCGCCAGCCTCCGTAGCAGCGCTGCGTACAAGTCATCGAACTCCTTTGATCTGGGTGCATCTGATCTTGTCTCGCTATTGCCGTCTTTCACTTCGGAGATGAATTTGATCCTGAAATGATCTACGCCACGGGTCAATGGCTCCGCTGGTATTGTGTTGAACGCCTTAGCTTGGAGTTGAGACTGGAGGGAGACAAAGGTCGCGCCAGGAGCAATGTCCCTTAACCGTCCATATGTTAGGCAGGTGCCAGAATTTGTTGAAGCGATGACTTGATCATCCCGATAGATGCGAATCAGCAGACCGCGATTCCATCCTGGATTTGAGATATCACCAATGATAATCGACTCTGGAGACCGACTAACGACTTTGGCTTCTTGAACAATTGCAGTGTCTTCTACCGCGGAGCGGGAGATGGCCCATTTCTCAACCGCAACTGCAGCCCCATCGATTGCCCAGTCCGGACTGCCATCTACCCTGAGTCCCCAAGCCCACATCATCGGCAGACGATTTGGCGTCGGAACCTGCGCCAGGGGTCGAAGTGTCCGGTTGCCCTTCTCATTAGCAACAGTCGCACACATGCGCTCATTCTGGTCTTTTACTTCTGGACCTTTAAAGTCCGCTGTTTTGTAAAGGACGACGTAGCCATCCGTGCTGCCAGCCGCAAAGTACGAGTCATCAGGGGCCCAATCAACGGACTCGAACGGCATTTCCCCGAAGGACCTATAGCCGGTCTGCACCCCGCCAGGAAGTGACCACGCACTCAGGTCTCCACCCGATCCGTAGCTGCCGCCCGCAAGCAATACTGAGTTTCCGGCATGGCTGATCGAAGCCGCAAAAACTCCCGCGCGAAATTGCTTTAGCTCGTGTCGCAACTCTCCGGACGGAAGGGAACGGATCTCGACGCTTTTGTGGCCGACGATTCCTCCCCCGCCGGTTAAGAGGAGAGTTTCGTCTGACGCAAACTTTGCAAAGAAGGGCAAGTCTGAAGATAGAGTCTTCTCGATCTCGTACCCGGGCAAGCGGAGGAGCTGAAGCGCCTTTTTTGTCGCGACCGCCATCTCCGTACGTCGTGCCGCGACGCCAACCGTTCGGACACCTTTGGCGACGATCTTTTTCGTTCCTGTTTTGACGGAAACTTCATACAGCAGTTCGCGAGCAAGAACGATCACCGAGTCTTCGTTTGTGAACGCTAGTGATTCTGGGTTTTCGTTGCCAATACCCACCTCTCTTAGTTTGTCGCCAGTAGCGGTACGCCAGAAACGGAGGATTCCGGGCTGGGTAACCCCAGCAACCAGATTGCCGGATGGGGAGATAGCGACTCTGTCATAGAAATGCTCGTCGCCCTCGCCTTGGGCTAGGTCAGTCGCGGCCCAATCTCTCGTCCGCCAAAGGCGGATGCCGCCCCATCCGGACCACCTCCCACAGGCTGCGACCAGGAAGGATCCGTCTGGCGAAAAAGCAACGTCATTCACGGCACGGCCGCAGTTCAGCTTCTTAGGGATTGCAGAATCCCCCTTCGCCTGGCCGAACGCGGCGCTGGAGAAACAAACAATTACGGCAAGCGTGATACGGCGGCAACGCGCCATGGGACCCCTTTTGGGGAAAGGGAGATACGATGGATTAGACACCGACGGGCAGAAGACAGGCAAGCGTCGCGTCGGCGGTTGAATCGGCGGACTAAATGTCCGATAACAGGTATTATGTAAACTCATGAAACGACCTCGACACCCTCTCCTAACGATCCGATGCTCTGATCCATCGTTGCCAACCTGCCGCGATGGTGGATGGCGAGGGCCAGGAGATATGCGTCCGTAATCTGCCGGTGTCCGACGACTCTCTGGCCGACCAGCTCAAAGGCTTCTCCAAGTGAAATGTTGTCTGGCCAGAAATGATGTCCTGGAAGTTTCACGTTCGCTTCGAGCGCAATGACCGCGTTTTTCGGCGACAGCGCCTTGGTTGAGAACGCCGGATTGGACAGTATGCGAACAAAAGCCGCCTGCGTGAATGGACAGGTTGCCCACCCATGACGGGAATGTCGCGCGAACCAAGCTGCAGCTTGCACGTGGAATTGATGCTCAGGCCAAGCCAATGCGATCAGGAGATTCGCATCAAGCAGGAAGACAGACATCAGAGATCTTCCTCAAGGAGCTCTTTCACACGAGCGCTTGAGATCTGGGGTCCGTCGGCGGGAAGGTCAACCACGTAAAAGCCGTTTTCCAAGCGCATTCGTACAGGAGTCTCTAGACCTCGGCGTACAAGCTCCGAAGCAGCTGTTCCTAGCGGAATTGCGCGGTCGGCGGCATAGTTCTTCAGGAGCTCAAGGACATCATCTTCGAGGTTTAGTGTGGTGCGCACTCGTCAAATGATGCCACATCTTCATTGTGATGTCAAGTGTGGTTAAATGCATCAACAAATTAAACCAGCATCGTTCCCTACATCTTGTACTTCCCCAAATCTTCGTCATTCAGCCCTTCCAGCCACTTGCGGAGTTCTTCGCTGGTCACGCGGTCGGACATGTTGGCGGCGAGCTTCGAGGTCTTGAGCACCACTTCCTCGACGAAGATGGGGCAATCCACGCGCAGCGCCAGCGCAATCGCATCTGACGGCCGCGAGTCAATGCTGACGACTTCGCCGCCGCGCTCCAGCCAGATCACGGCGTAGAATGTGTCTTCCTTCAATTCCGTCACGACGACCTTGTGAACCTGCGTCTCCAGGCCCATCAGCACGTTCTTGATCAGGTCGTGGGTCATGGGGCGCGGAGTCGAAACCTTTTCCATCTCCAGCGCGATCGCATTGGCCTCATAGACACCCACCCAGATCGGCAGCACGGTCTCCCCGCCGATATCCTTCAAGATCACGATTGGCATGTTGCTTACCGGATCCATCATTAGTCCGCGGATTGTCATTTCCACTTCCATCGTGACCTCCAAAACCCGTACCTTATACCACCATTTCACCTAGCAGGCTGTTGGGAAAACTTCCGGTCACACGCACTTGCGCGTAACTGCCAGGCTTCGGCGCCACCTCAGATGACGCTGTGAAGTTCAGCGTCTTGTTTTGCGAGGTACGGCCGATCCACTGTCGGCGGGCCTCGTTGAACCCTTCAACCATTACTTCAGTAGTTGTCCCGATATATTTCCTGTAACGGGCAACTTGAATGTCCTTCTGCCTCGACATGAGCACTTCCAGCCGCCGCGACTGCTCTTCCTCTGGGATCGCGTCGTGGAGGCTCAGTGCTGGCGTGTTCGGACGCGCCGAGTACTTGAACGAAAACACTCCGTCATACTCGACCTCATCCAGCAGACTCAGAGTTTCGGCGAAATCGGCCTCGGTCTCGCCGGGGAACCCCACGATCACATCTGTTGTGATGCTGATTTGGCGCTTCGCGGCTTTCATCCACGCAATGCGCTCCAGATATTGCTCGCGCGTGTAGAGCCGCTGCATGGCATCGAGCAGGCGCGTCGAACCGCTCTGCACCGGCAAATGCACGTGATCGCAGAGCGTGGGCACGGTATCAATGGCTTCGACGATGTCGCGTCCGAAATCGCGGGGATGCGAGGTCGTGAAGCGCACCCGCTTGATCCCAAGCACCTCACCGACCGCAGCCAGCAATTCCGCAAATGTCTTTTTTCCTTCAGGATCGCGGTAGGAATTCACGTTCTGCCCGAGCAGTTGAATGTCCGTATATCCGAGATCGGCCATCTGTCGTGCTTCGGTCAGAACTGAGCTTGATGTCCGGCTACGCTCTTTGCCTCGGGTGAAGGGAACCACGCAGTAGGCGCAGAACTTGTCGCAGCCTTCGATGATGGTGATGTATCCGCGATGCGGATTGGTCCGCGCAGTGAACTCGGTCTCGAAGCACTCGTCGGTCTGGCGATCGTCGAGCCCTGTCGCGCGCTTCCCTGCCTCGATCTGCACCAGCATTTCGGGCAGATTGCGATACGATGCCGACCCGCAGACCATAGACACGTGCGGCGCACGCTCGAAAACCTTTTCGCCTTCCTGTTGCGCCACGCAGCCCAGGACGCCGAATTTCTTGCCTTGCGCTTGCAGCTTCTTGTAATCCGCCAGCCGATGGAAGACCTTCTGCTCCGCTTTATCGCGGATCGAGCACGTGTTGTAGAGAATCAGATCGGCCTGCTCGACCGTTTCCACCTGCCGATATCCTTCCTGCACCAGCCTCCCCACAACTTTCTCCGAGTCGTGGACGTTCATCTGGCAGCCGAAGGTTTCCAGGTAAAAGGTTTTCTGTGGATTTCTTTCCGACACCCCAGACATATACGGCAAGTATAGCGCTTTTGCCTGTTTTTCTTTGACCGAGTAAGAAACGGCGGTGTCCTGATTGCCCTGAATCAGAACACCACCCTCGATCTCAGGCTGGGAACTCGAATTCACTTCTTGGGCCGTGACTCCGGCGGCACCAGTCCTGCGACTCGGTAATAGACGACTAGTTGGCCGTAGTGCTCGCCGCAGTGCTCAATGAATCCCCAGGCGTAGTCGCCCACCCGCACACGCTGATGCGAGAATGGATCGACGAACATGTCGTTCAGCCCCTTGTCGCCCTTGGCCTTGATGAGCGCCGCTCCATCCGCGAACGATTTCTTCACGAACGCAACCACGTCGGCTTTGGTTTTGTACTGGTCGCGCTTAGGGTTCTCCTCAGCCGGAGGCTTTTCACCTTTTGCCGGATTGATGAAGAAATAATTCGCGCCAGCCGCATGCAGCAACTGCTCGGCAAACGTTCGCTGCGAAGGATTCGGCTTGAAATCGTATCTATCCTCCGGAAAATCTTCCGCCATGGCGATGAGTTTGCGGCCGATGTCGTTCCACGAATCGAGCAGGACCTTCGACGGCGGGTCTGCCGGCTTTACGGCGGCATCTTTCTTGGCTGCGTCTTGCGCATGGATGGGAACGGTGAAAATTGCGAGCAGCAGGGCGAGAACGAGAAAGGGAACTTTCTTCATTGCGATGTCCTCCACAGGTGAGTTGGCGGGGCCATTGTACTCGGACGAGGGGTGAGGCGAAAGGCGAACGAGCGCTAGAGCGTCCCGCCAGTCGGCAGGATTTCCAGGGTCTCGACCGTTGTGTTCGGCGGAAGAAGAATCGCGTTGACCACTGCTTCCGCAATGGTCTCGGCAGACATCATCTTGCGGCGCGGAGCCTCCGGCCAGAGTGTCTTCCAGATATCGGTATCGGTCGCGCCAGGCAGTAGTCCGATCACGCGAATACGGCGAGGCCGTAGTTCTTCGCGCAGTGTGTTGGTCAGCCCGAGTGCGGCATGCTTGGATGCGTTATATGCGGCCGATCCCGCGAACACGCGATGGGCAGAGATCGAGAGATTGTTCACGATCGTGCCGCCCGGTTTCATAATGGCCAGCGCCGCCTGCGTGATGAGAAACATTCCGTCCAGATTGGTGGCCAGCACGTCCTTCCACATGGGAAACGGAAGTTTGTCCACGGTCAGATTCGGATGTCCGATGCCGGCGTTATTGATAAGAATGTCGAGCCGACCGAACTCGCCACGCACGCGGCGAAACAGCGCGTCAACCGAGTGCGGAGCGCGGACATCGCAAGGCTGGGCGAGAATATTGACCTTCGCACGGGCTAGTTCCCTCCCGATTCGCTTTAGTCCAGCTTCATTGCGGCCCGTGACGACGAGATTGCATCCTTCGGCTGCGAGGGCGCAGGCGATCGCAAGTCCGATGCCGCGCGTCGCGCCCGTCACAAGCGAGACCTGGCCACGAAAGGGGCTTCCGTTTCGAGTCTGGGTCATGCCTGCACAACCTCGTATTCTGATTTCACCAGTCCTGAAGCGTACGCGGTGGTTTCCATGTGCCGCAATTTAACGTCGCGCGGCAACTCTCCAAAGAGCGGAATCCCCTTTCCGATCAGGACCGGCACACGGGTGATGATCAGCCGCTGAATTAGTCCAGCGCGGAGGAATTTCTGAATGGTCACCCCGCCGTCGACGTAGATGTGCTTGATCCCGCGAGCACTGAGCCTTTCAATGATTTCTTTCGGATCGCCGGACATCTGTTCGACATTGCGCATTCCCATGTCTCGCAAACCCGGCGAGACATGGGGTGCCCCCGGCTTCGGAAGGTCCAGAGGACGCGTACTTAGCACAATGACCAGCTTATTGCCGTAAGGCCATTCCGGAAACGCCAGGACCGTTTCGAAAGTCGCCCGGCCGATAACCAAGGCATCGACGCTCGCGAAGAATTCGTGATATCCGTGCGGCTCGCCGCCATCAGGTGGCAGGAAATCGAGGGTGCCGTCTGGCCGAGCGATGAAGCCGTCAAGGCTGGTCCCGATAAAGACGGAGGCTTGAATTTGTGGAAGGCTCATTCGGACAGAATTCTGGGCGCGGCCGCAAAGAAAGTCAAAAACCGGCCCTAGTCCGAGGGCACGCGACCAAGAGCGCCCGCGCAACACATGCTACACGCCGTTCGGCCGCTGGCGAATCAACGACAGGAATTCCGAGCGCGTCTCTTCTTCATTGCGGAAGCAGCCCAGCATGGAGGAAGTTACTGCTGCGGAATGCTGCTTCTCGACGCCACGCATCATCATGCAGAGATGGCGTGCCTCAATGACGACACCGACTCCTTGAGGCTCGATGACTTTCTGGATCGTTTCGGCGATCTGCGTCGTCAGCCGCTCCTGAATCTGCAGCCGCCGCGAGAACAGTTCGATGAGGCGCGGAATCTTGCTCAGCCCAATCACGCGTCCGTTGGGAATGTACGCCACGTGCACCTTGCCGAAGAACGGCAGCATGTGATGCTCGCACAGGCTGAACATCTCAATATCTTTGACGATGACCATCTCGTCGTAGCTGACGGTAAACAAAGCGCCCTTGAGCAGCGCTTCGGGATCTTCCTGGTACCCTTTGGTCAGGTATTGCATGGCTTTGCGAACCCGCTCGGGCGTCGCAGCCAGGCCTTCGCGCGAGGGATCTTCGCCGAGGCGCACCAGCATCTCGCGGACCAGGTCTTCAAAACGAGCGCTGGTCAGTGTGGGCGGTTCTTTGGTGGCGAGTGGAGTTGATGGCATAAGGTTATCCGCGGTTCTCCGATTGGGTCCATCTCCATTATTTCATGTTTAAAGCGTTACTTTAAGCTTCTCTGACTTAATGCCGCGGCTCACTCCCGCCCGCATACTCAAACGAATTCATCATCGTCTCTTCGAGCTTCACCTTTTCCAGATGTGCATGGGGGAAACGCCGCTGCAATATTTCGAAGATCTCAATACATAGATTCTCAGTGGTAGGAACGGTTACAGCAAATTCTTCCATCGCATTCAGATTCTGCACGTCATAGCGGAAGAGCACTTCCCTTTCGACGCAGGCATCGAGATCGACGAGATTGCACACCATACCCGTCGCCGGATCGACCCGGCCGCTGACCGTCACTTCAAGCGCATAGTTGTGCCCATGTCCGAAGGGATTGTTGCATTTGCCGTAGGTCGTGAGATTCTCCTCGGCGGACATCTGCGCGCTATGCAACCGGTGCGACGCGGAGAACAGATAGCGGCGGGTGAGGTGAGCCTTCATAGGATTTTCGATTTCAAGATTGCCGATTGCCGATTGAAAGGTTTGGACTTCATGTATTCAAATCGGCAATCGCAAATCGGCAATCGACATTTCGATTTACTCCTCGCCATAAAAATCCACAAACAAATCCGGCGTCTCGTACACCCGCACCCGATGCAGTCTGGCTTTCTGCAGCTTGGGTTCGAGGCGCTGCCACACCGCGATGGCAATGTTTTCGGTCGTCGGAATTTGCTTCACGAATTCAGGAACTTCTTTGTTCAAGAAGCGGTGATCCATCGCGTCGAGCACTTCGCGGTGCATGATTTCTTTCAGCTGTTTCAGATCGACGACGAATCCCGAGCGCGCATCGACCTCTCCTTTCACTGTCACTTCGAGCGTGTAATTGTGGCCGTGACCGTTCGGGTTGTTGCACTTCCCAAAAAGGCGTTGGTTTTCCTCCGGCGTGAAGTCGGGATTGTGATAGTAGTGCGAGGCGGAAAACTCTGCTTTGCGGGTGAGATAGACCATTTTCTCTTCTCTTAGATCAACTTCGCGCCAACTGGTTTCATGGTAGAACGGGAATCGCCTGCAACCGTCTGCTCATTGCCGTTCAGGGCTCAACTCTGCCGGAGGCTCAATCGCATAAGGCTCAAGCGCTTGCCATTTCATGGAATTGATCGTCTCCTGCTCCGGGCAAAAATTCTTGTTCGGCTCGAAAATGCTGATCTTATAGAGATAGCGCTTGCGATGCGGACGATCGTAGGCGAAGGTGAAAGCGATTCCCTTTTTCTTGTCGATCCAGAAGACCAGCGGCCGGTCGCCGAGTGCCGGGCTGAGTCCGCCGAGCAATACATACGCGCGCATGTCTTTGTAGGCGTGCGCGACTTTCTCGGGCGAATCGAAGGTCGTGATCCCCTCTGCAGTTTGAAAACGCGTGCTCGATGACTCAATCTGAAAAATCTTGCCCTTCTTAAGGCGAATGAAGACTTCGCCCCGACCCATGGGATTGGTCGTATCGACCCAATCGAGCGTCGTGCCGCAAGGATCTTCCCACTCCTGATCTTCGTCTTTCTTGGGAAACAATTCGAGAGCGCGAGCGCGGCCTTCGCCAATCTTGAGCGGACCGAGGCTGATCCCAGGCTCGATCATCGTGTTGGAAAAATGCGGAGCGGGACTCTGCGCCTGCAAGGAGAGCGAGGGAAAGAAAAAGATTGTCAGGGTAAGAATGCGGACCATCTTCATGAATATTTGCCAGCCGAAATGAGATTTGAGTCAGCAGATTGTTTCACAGAAGACTCGTTGCCGCCGTAAGTCCGCCCTTTCCAGCAGACGCTTCCCTTCCCGTGCATGCGTTTGGAGCGAAGCAGGAGGTAGGTGAACATGGGCATGCCGAAGAGTGCGCCGTTAATGAGTCCGTCTGGTCTGAAGTTCGAGTGGCGCAGTCGCTCGCACAGATAGGCGAACACGGCAACATCAACTCCGTCGAGCCAGGCTGTTAAACCAAGAATTCTCACGAGTGCGATCACCATCCATAAGCTTGACCAGAGGGCGATCGATTTGCACGCCAGCCACCCTGGATTCGGAAACAATAACGCCAGATTTTTTGTCCATCCTTCGCGAAGCTGGCGGAAGTTGCGGTACATTCGTGTGCGGACGGCATCAGCGGCGTAGCGAAAGCGGATCGTGCGACCTGCGGATTTAAAGGCGCGAGCGAGTGCGACATCTTCGAGAATCTTGTCCGCCACGGCCGCATGGCCGCCAATGGCATCGTAGGTTTCGCGTTTGACGAGGATGTATTGGCCGTTCGCAGCTGCCTCCAGCGAATTCGGATCACTCACCTTCGACGGCGGATACTGCCGCGCGAGTTCCGCAAAAACTACAGGCAAGGTCGCCATCTCCCAGAACGTGACGGCTATTTGCTCCGGTGAATACGAAAGCAGGTCGGCGTGATGTTCTTGTGCTTCGGTTAGGGCGCGGGCAAGCGATCCTGGCAAATGAACCGTATCAGCATCGGTGAAGAGCAGCCACCCTCCGTGCGCCTCACGGGCTCCGGCCACGACTGCATTGTTCTTTCCCGTCCAGCCGGCAGGCAGCGGGCCGGCCTCGATCACGCGCACTTGCGGAAAGGATGCCGCAATCTCACGCGTGCGGTCGGTCGAATGATCGTCGACCACGATGATCTCAAACGGCGCGCCTGTCTGCGCGACGAGCGACTCGAGACACGCACCAAGGCTCGCGTCCTCATTCCGTGCGGGAACGATGATGGACACCCGAGGCGATCCGACGACTGGCTTCCCTGTCGACATATCCCGGGGCTAAAGCCCCTTCCTTTTCCCGCCAAAACGCGGCGTTAAAGCGCCGCGCTTCCACGGTCAACCAACGCTCGATGCTGTCTGGACAGCCTGTTGCTCTGCGAATCCATTATTATATCTGTGTGCATCGGCTCTCTTACTGCCTCCGCCTCCCCGTAATCGTTGCAGTTCTGTCGCTGACCTGGCTCTCCGGTTGCTACAACGGGACGCGCCCGCCGCGCATCGGTTCCAACGCTCCCGACTTCACCGTGCAGGATTCGCAGAACAAAGTCACGCTGAGCCAATATCGCGGGCAGGTGGTCGTACTGAATTTCTGGGCGACGTGGTGTCCGCCGTGCATCGAAGAGATGCCCTCACTGGTCGAAATGCAGCGTCGGATGAAGGCGAAAGGCGTGACCGTGCTCGCGGTCAGCGTCGATGTCGACGAGGGAGCCTACAAACAGTTCGTACGCGATCACAATGTCAACCTGATCACTGTGCGCGATCCCAGCGGCAAGAGCAACGGGCTTTACGGCACCTTCAAGTTTCCCGAGACCTACATCATCGACCGCAACGGCGTGATGCGACGCAAGTTCATCGGCGCGGTGGAGTGGACGGCGCCTGATATCCTTGATTTCCTCGGCAAGCTGTGAGTCCACAACGGAGCACAGAGGCGCGGAGACTCTAAATGCCTTACGGTTTTCTTCTTCTGCTCACTTCGGTTCTCATCCGGACAGCCGGAGATGCCGGAATGAATCCCAAAGTCGTAAAACTTGGTGGCTTCACCGTAATCGGGATCTCGGCGCGCACCAGCAACGCGAAGGAGATGACCGCGCAGGGAGTCATAGGGCCGATGTGGGGTCGGCTGATGCAGGAAGGCCTGATCGCAAAAATTCCGAACAAGGCCGACCAGTCCGTGATCGCCGTATACACCGACTACGCGAGCGATCACAACGGCGACTACACCTATGTGCTGGGCGCACGTGTAACCTCGAATGCCGAAGTGCCTGCGGGGATGGTTGCGAAGAAAATTCCTGGTGGACGCTTCGCCGTATTCACCACGGAAACAGGACCGGGTCCAAAAGTCGTCCCCGAGTTGTGGATGAGGATCAACTCTCTTCCCAAGACCGCCGTCGGCGGAGACCGCACCTATGGGGCGGATTTCGAGGTCTACGACGAGCGGGCGCGCGATCCGCAGAATCTGCAGGCCGATGTTTATATCGGCATCAAATAACTTTTATCGCCCGCAAACCGCCACGAAACACTTCAGAGCCTGACGTTGCGCAGCCGCAGCGCATTCGTGATCACCGAAACTGAACTGAAACTCATTGCGGCCGCGGCGAAGATCGGGCTGAGAAGAACTCCAAAGAATGGATACAGCACGCCCGCGGCGATCGGCACTCCAATCGCGTTGTAGATGAAGGCGAAGAACAGATTCTGGCGGATGTTGCGCATCGTGGCCTGGCTCAGTTTGCGCGCGCGCAGGATGCCGGTGAGATCTCCTTTGACCAGGGTGATGCCGCCGCTCTCCATGGCGATGTCAGTTCCAGTACCCATGGCGATGCCCACGTCAGCCTGTGCCAGCGCGGGCGCGTCGTTGATGCCGTCGCCGGCCATGGCGACTACTCTTCCCTGCCCTTGCAGCTTCTTCACAACTTCGGCCTTCCGCTCGGGCAGGACCTCGGCTTCGAATTCGTCGAGGCCCAGTGTGCTCGCGATCCGCAATGCCACGATGCGGTTGTCCCCAGTGAGCATGAGCACCCGAAGGCCACGATTCTTCAGCTCTCGCACCGTGTCTGCCGTGGTCGCCTTCAGTGGGTCTGCAATGGAAAAGGCGCCCACATATTCTCCGTCGATGCCCACGCAAAGGATCGTGTCACCCGGGTAGGAGCCGGAGATGACCTCGGGCTTTTGCAGGATTCCCAACTCAACCATCATTCGCACGCTGCCGATAGCGATCTTGTGGCCGTCGACGACCCCGGTGATTCCTCTTCCGGTCAAGGATTGAAACTCCTTCGCCGCAGAAAGCTTTAGCCGCTTTTCAGTGGCCGCCTCGATGATGGCCTTCGCCAATGGATGTTCACTCGAGGATTCCAGGCTGGCGGTAAGGCGCAGCAGCTCAGGCTCCTCGGCAAGACGATTCGACATGCTGGTGACAACCGGTCTGCCTTCGGTGAGCGTTCCGGTCTTGTCGACGACGAGCGTGTCGACTTTTTCGAGTGTCTCGAGCGCCTCCGCATTTTTAATCAGGACGCCGGCATGCGCGCCGCGGCCGGTACCCACCATGATCGCCATCGGCGTGGCGAGCCCAAGCGCACACGGACAGGCGATAATAAGAACTGCGACGGCATTGACCAGTGCATTCGCGAGCCGCGGCTGAGGCCCGAAGAATAACCAGACGAGAAAAGTGATGACCGCGACGGCCACCACTGCGGGAACGAACCACGCCGCCACACGATCCGCCAGCCGCTGGATGGGAGCGCGGCTGCGCTGCGCCTGTCCGACAAGCTGGACGATGCGGGCCAGCAGAGTTTCCGCTCCGACGCGCTCGGCTCGCATGACGAACGATCCAGTTGAATTCATAGTCGCGCCGATAACTTTGCTGCCCGCTTCCTTTTCCACTGGAATCGACTCGCCGGTGATCATCGATTCGTCGACTGAGCTGCGCCCTTCGAGAACAACTCCATCGACAGGAACTTTTTTTCCCGGCCGCACGCGCAGCCGATCGCCCGGCTTCACCTGTTCAAGCGGAATGTCTTTCTCGGATCCGTCCGTAGAAATCAGGCGCGCCGTTTTCGGGCTGAGATCGAGCAGCGCGCGAATCGCAGCAGATGTTCGGCTGCGGGCGCGCAACTCCATGACCTGACCAAGCAGGACGAGCGTCGTGATTGCTGCCGCGGCCTCGAAATAGACGTCCGGATGTCCGCCCATGCCGTGTAACGACGGTGGAAAAATCCGCGGGATGACGGTCGCAACTACGCTGTATGCATAAGCCACGCCAGTGCCCAGCCCGATCAGCGTGAACATGTTCGGGCTGCGGTTGACTACGGATGTCCAGAAGCGCTGGAAGAACGGCAAGCCACACCAGAGCACGACGGGAGTAGCGAGAAGGAACTCGAACCAAGGTAGATGAAGATGGATGACCACGCTGCCAATATTGAATACGTCGCTCCGGCCATGCCACAACATGCTCGCCATCGCAATCGCCAGCAGCGGTGCGGTCAGCAACAGGCTGATCCAGAAGCGCTGCGTCATGTCGCGCAATTCGGGGTTCTCTTCAGCTGCCGCGCTCACCGTGCGCGGTTCGAGCGCCATGCCGCAAATCGGGCACGATCCCGGCTCGGAGCGCACGATCTCCGGATGCATCGGGCAGGTGTATTCAGTCCGCGTCGAAGCGACCGGAACATCCGGTTCGAGCGCCATCCCGCAGGAAGGACATGCGCCCGGCTTCGACTCATGGACTTCGGGGCACATGGGGCAGACGTAGACGGTCTGCTCAGAGCCAGAGTCAGACACAAGGTCCCTCGACATCGTATCCGCTCCGCGATCGCGGACCGGATGCTCCGCTCGGGATGACATTGCAGATGGACGCGTGGCCGACGACACTCCCAAGGTGACAAGGCCCGTGGCGGGCTTGTTCAAATATTTCTGCGGATCAGCCTTGAACTTCTCCACACAATGGGCGCAGCAGAAGTAGAACTTCTTTCCGCCGTGCTCGTGTACATGTTTTGCGGTCTCCGGATTGACGTTCATCCCGCAGACGGGATCACGGGCGAGAACTGGACTGGGCTCTGTCATTGCAAGATTTTTTTCTGGCGTCCCCCCGGAGGCGAATCACTTCCTGCTCCACTACCCGCCACTGAACTGAGGGATACTATCGGTCGTCCCGGCGGGACGCTTCTGGTTTGATCCTGGATGTTCTATATTGGATTCACCCGGCACTTCACGCCGGGGACACAACTTCATCATACAGAAGGGCTTGAGCCAATGACGTATCTGGATGTCGTGTTTAGCTACGGTTCCCTGCCGGGCGAAAAGGAATTGCGCGCCGTCGACAGCATGCGCGAAGTATATGGGATCCGCCGGATTCGCTTCAGTGAGAAGGACCGTACGGTGCGGGTCGAGTTCGACGCCTCCCGCTTCAAGCAGGACGCGGTTGCCAAGTTATTGCGTCAGGCAGGCATCGACATCAGCGAGCCGGTGGCGCTGGCCTGATGCAGTCCCCCAAAAAAAAGCCCACGAACAGGCGTGGGCTTCATTCCACAAAACTGTGACTACTATTGGGGGAGGCTAACGCAAACAGACTATAAGCAAGGGGTGCTCACAGAAAACCTCTGGCCGAAGTTATTCTCTGAAGCACCCCGTTGCGCGCCACTTCGTCTGCCGTAGTTAAAGCAAGCCGGGTGCCTTCCCGCAAGTCCTTCAAAACACAAAGTGAAGCATTCCCCCGCTCTGTAGGAATTGCCCGCAGGCGGGAAAGAATTACGCCTGTGGTGTGAACAGACATGGGGTGCCCCACTTCTCGCCGGTTTCGCGAGAAGTGGGAATGATGAAAAATCCCCTGCTGGTCAGATCGGCTGGGAAATTCTGAGATCAATTTGGCGCGCCGCTGCCGGCGGGAGCCGGAATTGGCCGGCTCGGATCGGTCGGCAGGCCCACGCGCAGGCCGAACCCTGTGTCGAGCTTCACCTCGTGATTGACCATGATTCGAATGGAGTATTGACCGGGGAGAATCGGGGGGGCAATCGAAAAGCCAAGTGGTAAAAGGATTCTCTTTCCCGCCGCCAGCACCAGCCGGATGGGCGGAGTTTGGAAAATGCCGACTCCATCCGGGCGCGTCACCACCGCCACATATTCGTGAGGACGGTCGTGCTCGGGGACCGGAGGACATCCTGCAACGATCGACAGCGTGACCGGGCGGTTCACGTCGGCAATGGTGATCTCGACATTGGGCGCCAGCCCATAAAAACCCAGCAGGATCCACTTTCCGCCCAGTTCCGGGCGGACCAGGTCGCAAATCACGCAGTAATCGAAGTTGGGAAACGGCATTGGGGCTTTCTTTGCTTAGTGCAGGCGCGCGGAGTATAGCACGCCTTCGCGCCGATTCGTTGCGTCGCATGATGGCGCCTTGTCGAGCGAAGTTGATTACTAAAGGTATTCCAGAAGAACTGCGTTGAGGATGGTGATCGACATGGCCTTGGTACGATTACGGGAACGGGTTCATACCATGAGCGATCAAGTTGCTCTCGCGCCGCAACCAACCTCAACCGATTTCGTATCCGGAGATCGCGCGACTTCGTCTCCAGCCGCGGCACCTTTACTTCGCGCACTCTTTGGCGCGACGATTTTTCTCGGCGCGTTTCTTCTTTTCAGTGTTCAGTTGTTGCTCGGCAAGTACATCTTGCCGTGGTTCGGCGGTACAGCCGGAGTCTGGACGGCGTGCCTGTTCTTCTTCCAGACAACGTTGCTGGTTGGCTACGCCTATGCGCACGGCAGCGTTTCGCGCTTCTCTGCGAAGTTACAGATGCGGATCCACGTGCTGCTTCTTGTGGTTTCGGTTTCAGCGCTGCCTGTGGCCGCGCGCTTCTGGCCAACCCCGATTACGCCCGGAGCCTGGTGGAAGCCGCAAAGCGGGGAGATCGCCGTGTGGCTGATCGTGCGCGTGTTGCTGGTCAGCGTCGGAGGGCTGGTCACCTTGCTGGCCACGACCGGCCCGCTCATGCAGCACTGGTTTACGCGCGCCTGTCCGGGAGAATCGCCGTATCGACTTTATGCCCTCTCGAATGCAGGATCTTTGCTGGGCCTGCTGAGTTACCCAGCCGTTCTGGAACGATGGTTTCGGCTGCACACGCAGGCGTGGCTGTGGTGCGCCGGCTACTGTGTTTATGCCATCGCGGCTATCGCCGTCAGCTCTCTCGCCTCTCGCAAGAGCGCTGACTTCACTGCCAGCAGTCAGGGAACGGCTGCTTCAGAAGCGCCTGGCACGAGAGCAAAACTGCAGTGGTTCCTTCTGTCAGCTCTGGGATCCGTGATGCTACTGGCTGTTTCGCGCTTCATCACCGCCGATCTCGCTCCCATTCCCCTGCTCTGGATGTTGCCGCTCGCCGTCTACCTGTGTTCGTTCATCATCTGCTTCGATCATCCGCGATGGTACCGGCCCGGGCTATTCCATCCGTTCTTGCTGGCTGCCGCCATCTTTGTGTTGATGTTCTATCGCGGGCTGGGCTTGCATTTGTGGATCTTCATCGCCGGTTTTCTGATCACCGAGTTCGCGTGTTGCATGCTTTGCCACGGTGAACTCTACCGCCGGCGCCCGCAACCCGCACACCTGACGTCTTTCTACCTGATGATTGCGTTGGGTGGCGCCGCGGGCAGCGCCTTCGTGAACCTGGTGGCTCCTTTCCTCTTCCACGGATATTGGGAGATGCACCTCGGCATTGCGACATGCCTGCTCGTTATGGCCGTAATGGCGGCGATGGATGAATCCTCCTGGGCCAATCGCAAGAATCCCTTCATCGCGATCGCACTTGCATCGTGGATCGTCTTCATCGCGAGTTTCTGGTTGAGCAGCGATGCCGATTCGCTGGCGCATTTTTTGTCCAATGGAGTGTGGGCGACCCTGGCAGTCGTAACTCTGATCTGCTCCGTGCTGGCGCTGCGGCCGAAAGGGATTGCCGGTTTTCTTGAAAACGAGGCTCCACAACTGACTCGCTGGACTCTATTCGCTGGAGTAGGAGCAGCCAGCCTGGTCCTGATCTGGGCGGGAACATCACAGTATCGGCAATCGAGTTGGGCGCATCGCAATTTCTACGGCACTCTCTACGTCACCGAGCGGCAGATGTCTGATCCGCGCTTCAACGCCTACGTATTCACGCATTCGAGCACTATGCATGGCCTGCAGTTCGAAACCCCGGACCTGCGCGGGTATCCGACGATGTACTACAACAAGACGAGCGGGATCGGGCTACTGTTGCTGAACTTTCCGCGATCCCAGCAGCATCCGGCACACGGGCTTCGCCTGGGCGGAATCGGACTCGGTGTGGGCACGCTTGCCACCTACGCTCATCCCGGTGATGTGTTCCGCTTTTATGAGATCGACCCCGAGGTGGTGCGGGTCGCTTCCGGAAAGTACGGATACTTTTCTTATCTCGCCGACAGTAAAGCCCACGTGGAACTGATCGACGGCGATGGGCGCATCTCGCTCGAGCGCGAGTTAGCCGACGGCAAGCCACAGGCCTATGACATCTTGGTTGTGGACGCATTCAACGGCGATGCCGTGCCGGTGCATCTTTTGACGCAGGAGGCGTTTGAACTCTATCTGAAGCATCTGCGTGATGAGAATTCGGTGATCGCCGTGCACATCACGAATCGCGCCGTGGAGCTAGCTTCGGTGGTCGCGGCAGAGGCGCAGCATTTCGGCTTGAACCTTCTCTACGTCAACGCTTCCGGACTTACGAGTAAATCTCTGCCCGACGGAGTCGCCTCGCCGAACCAGTGGATTCTGCTCTCGAGGAGCAAAGAGGTGCTCTCGGCGCCCGCATTGGTGCAGGCGAGTAGCCCGCTTCATCTGCGCAAGGGCTTGCATTTCTGGACCGACGATCAGAACAATTTGCTGCAGATTCTGCGCTGAGTGGGGGAAATACCCCGTCAAGAAATCGCGGAGAGCCCGCGCGTCGCGCTGCAATCCCAGTTCGGCGGCGTCATCCCGAACGCCCGCGCTTTCAGGTAGACCCTCGGCTTCAGCCGAGGGCGGCGTAGCCGCGGGCGGAGGGATCTCGCGTGAACAGTCATGGACGGCTGAGTTCCATATGGCCCGCTGTGTTAAACTTTGAATATCCTCTCTTGCGTTGACAAGCGCCCTTAGCTCAGTTGGATAGAGCGTCTGGCTACGAAGTGAAAGCCGGAAAATCAATAAATGCCTTGCTGTCTGTTGCTTGCGGGGCAGTTCTGCACCAAACACTTTCCTTCAAATAGGCTATCAAGTAGGTCACGCGCTTGATTCACGACCCATCAAGCCGATGCAGGCAGTGTCGGTGCCTCTTCCGTTTCTAACATGGTTTTCACGCCAGAAGTTTCCGCCGCCGGTAGTGAGAATCCAATCGACGGTCGTGGCGTTCCCTCCCGATAACATTCCTTGATGACTTCCACGATGTAGTCGTAAAGCTGCGTACGCTCACTCTGGTCGTTGAAGTCAACCAGCCGTGGCTTGTTCCGAGCCACTTCGACAAGGGCTTTTCCGTTGGCATCCGCTACACCGAATCCGCAAAAAACCCAGCCCCGTGAGCCCAACCTTATCTCCAAGCCAAAACGCCAGGTTTGGCTTTCTTCATCAAACTTCATTGCACCCGCAGCTTCAAACTGGTAACCGTCTTCTGCGTCTTCAAAAACCGGCTCCGCTCCCCATCCATTCCATCGCAGCATCCTTAGCTGGCCCTGGGGAACTCCGCAGTAAGCACCGAAATTGTGTTTCAACAGTGTTCCATATTGCAAACACCTTTGAAAGCGGTCCCGAAATAATCGCTCGCCTACAGCAGCAGCTTCTTTGATTTCATCGTACTTGCTCATCTACCACCCCCGTCCCTCTTCAGGGAATTCTAACATCGGTTTTCGCCCCAGCCGCGTGCGACAAGGACTGTCGCTTTTGTATAGGGAAACATGTTTTGGGTACAATCAGGGCCGCGCAAGGAATCTAAGAAATGGTCGAGAAAACCAAAGCGAAAATCAGTGTTGCAGGTTTCCAGTACGACGGGTTTTTCGGTGACCCGATTCTAAATAACCAACGACTTGTGCCGCTTTTGCAGCCGCTATACGAAGCGTTGAAAACCTGGGACATACGGCCCGCAAATGTGAAGTACAAGAATCCCGTCGCTGCGAATGACGCCAGTGTCTCTTTTGAGATAGCGAGTGGCAGGCTCGTTTTGAGTATTTCTCACACCGGCTTTACGCTTGTAGTTGTAAATGCAGATTGGAGTCAGGCAGAACTGGTGACACAGCTACTTGAGGCTTGTTGGAAAGCTTCAGAGGGTGCTTTGGGGATAAAGGCCAGTCGTCACGAATTGCAAATCGGGATGACGGTTATTCCAGAAGGAAAGTCGCAACAGGACATCACAAGAACTTTTGCTGGTCCGTGGGAACTACGGCCCACAGACGAATTGCAAATGTGTGGCGTCATCCTCTACACGGCAAACGGAAGTCTGGTAGTGGACCGCGCAGCCGCAAATCCCCAAGCCATCTTTGCTAAAATCGTCCACCGCTTCGATGGGCAGACCGCATTTCCTGAAATGCTGAAGCAACTCTATGACGATGAGTTGTGGTTAGGCAACGTACTGAAATTGGAGTTTGAGTGATGGCTGCTTCGGCGCAGTGGGCTTTCGACCGGGATGTTCCAATCATCCGCTACGAAATCGACTGGTCAGCGCGTATTAACCGACCTCTATATGAGTCGCCGCCGAAGTCGCCAGTTGCGACAACACTCGCGAAAGTCAAGAACGAAGGCGGCGAAGCGGCTGTTCAACAACTCACGCCGCCAGATGCTGTTGAAACAGGCTTGCGCTCGTTTCCTACGCTCGCCGCTTTTTATTCGGTTCCACGACCCATCGCAATCGAAAGTTTCTTGCAAAAGAATCAGCAATTAGTGGGGCTGCTATTCTCTGCGTTTCCGAAAATCAGAGCAAATTGGGGCACAGAAATAAAACCCGAGTTGAACATTGTCGATGACCCAGATGGGGGATTTCCCATATTGATGGTCCGCCTGACCTCAAACATGCCGGACGCTTACGAAGCCTTGGATAGGTTCGATGAGGAATGGTGGCTGGACCACATCAAGGACGCCGAAGGCTTGCTCAATTTTTCGCTGCACTCAAGATGAGTTTTGACTGGAACGAATATCTGCGGCTGGCTCGGCAACTGGGTGGCACAGTAGATGACGCCGCGAAGCGCAGCGCTGTGAGCAGAGCGTACTACTCGGCGTTTCACGCTGCATCACTTTCATTAAAAACGAACAAGGTTGCAACGAATCCGCGTTACGAACGCGACCGCCATCTGAAGGTATGGGACATCTACATGCGCTCAATGAAGCGAGATTGTAGGCGCATAGGCAACAGCGGCCAACGATTAAAGTTCGACAGGCAAGACGCCGATTACGACCCCGATAGCGGTTTCCCTAACCCCCGCGTCCAACGGTGCATCGCAGAAGCAACCAAGTTGGTCGCAAACATAAATACGAATGTACCCGAAAGTTTTGCTCCCACCACCAGCGCATTGGGCTGGATTGCTTCTTTTGTCAGGCGATTTTTCTGACCGATGCAGAGTTACACTACGACGGATGAACTGTCGCACCGCGTCACCGCGCGTGTCACGCGGGGCGGATGTTCGTTGCGACGCCGTACGCTGGCGGATAAAACCATGATGCGGGTGCGGCGATAAGGTCGAACAGGATTTCAGTTCCTTCCGGCGGAAGGTCTGGTTCGTATGGTGCGCGGTCGAACAACAGCGGATTGTATCCGTCGGGGTTTTGCTGGCCATAAAGCGACTCTAAGGCTTCGATTTCATGGCCGACAGTGGAAGCCAGAATATATCCCCGAACGTTCGTATCACCGATTTTGGGCTGTGGTAGTGGCATTGTGTTCACTCACTGTGTCCTGCGAAGCGTTACGCTGGCGAACGGTCACGACTGTTTCTGGTCCACGAAACATAAGAATGCGAACTGGTCCGCGCTTTCGGCGCTGAACACCATTACGACGCAGACACAAACAGATTGACCACGGCGTCACGTCGTACCGTTCGCCAAGCTGCGCAACAGATTCCCCGGCTTGATAGGCGGCGACGATTTCGGCGTCTTTGCCTTTCAGACGCCCTTTCTTTCTGCGTTCTGGATGCGGACCTTGACCGGCGCGATAAAGACCAGTGTCGCGAAGTTCGTTGTAAACATCCCACCACTTCACGCTGAACTTTTCCGCGATTGCCTGATATGTCGCACCCCCGGCGCGCAGACGGGACCATTCTTGAACGTCGGCGTCGCGCTTCTGGATTTCCGCCGCAATCGCGTCTAACTGGAAGACAATTTTCCGCACGCCACTCGGCTTTAGACCGAACTTCTCAGCGACAACATCGCATTCGTGGTGACGGTGATAAAAGTCATAGATGATGCCGACCATAATTGAGTCGATTCGGTCGGCGGTTTTCAGTTGACCGTCAAGGGTCTGAATCTGTCGTTTTAGTTTGACCAGCGCATCGGCTTCAATTCCGATTGCGCGTGCGTTCGCGTAGTGCTTGCACATTTCCGCCAGCTTCCGCTTCAGCTTCGGCACGACGACCTGAATCAAACGTTTTTTCGCGCGTGCAAGGCGCTGCGCATCAGTTCCGTGCGGGCGTGGCACATAAGCGCGCTTCTCCAACGCAGCCACAAGCACGCGACGGACAAGCACGTCGTTGTTTGCCCACTCGCGACCTTCTTTCCAGCGTGCGCCGCCCCGGTGTGTTTCGACGTGCATCGTGGAATAATCGGAAAACGAAATTCCGGTTTCGGCGCTGACAGGAAATGCGCGGTGCTGAAACTGGTATTCGTCGAAGCGCAATGAGGAAGGAAGTGCGGGCATGGCATCATGCGGGGAAGTGCGTTACCGGCTGTTCGGCAAGCTAAGAATCACTGGTCCAGCACCTATCACGCCTTGAAGACAGGCGATGATGTCCACGCGGGGGATTGCGATAAGTGCGGTATCGCCACGCCGCCCGATTTCGACGTTATCGACGCCGAAATCGAAGCCGAGTTCGCGAAACCACGCGACAAGGTCACCTTCCGTCGTGTCTCTGGCGAGTCCTTTGGCCACGACATACAAAGTATCTTTTGGTAAGCGCTTCATTTCTTCTTCCGTTCAAGGTCGGCGATGCGCTTCTGAAGGTCGGCAATCGTCGCGCCTTGGTCAAAGACCACGGTCGTCAACACTTTCAATGCTTCCAGTTCGGCGATGCGCTGTTCTTGCTGGCGAAACAGGTCCGCCAAAACCTTTGCCGCTTCGCGGGGAATCCCGCATATCGGACCAAGAACCGCTTCAAGGTTCGGAGTCGTGACTGAAATTGATTTCCGTTGCAACGTCGCTGTTTCGCGGATAGCGTCCAGTTGTTCCGCCGTGACCGGCTTTCGTTCGCGCGATACGTTAATCATGTCCGTGTTCCTCAATCAGAAATATTGGCGCGCCGTCTTTGAAACGACGCGCCGGTTTGAAGGTTACCTGCCCGATTGTCTGTCTGGTCGCAGGCTGTACTCAGTCGCGCCTCTTCGCTTCCCGGACGGAAGCACCCCGCGCGCCGGGGAAGTTAAAGTGGTCTTTCCAGAAAGCAGGAATCGCCTGAACGCCCACAAAGCGAAGCGATGCGCCTACGTTCTTCAAGTTCAGCGTTGAACGCAACGCGGTCCCGCTGAATCTGTTCGCCAATCAAGTTCGCGATGTACGCATTCCTGATGTCAACGGATTTCTGGTCGTCGGTCGCGAACGAATAATCCGGCACGATGTCATACGGCACAGTTTCGCCAGGGTGATACAGCGCGCGAAATGCTGGCGCGGTCTGGAAGATTTCCTGTCTGATATGTGCAGCGCGGAACTTCGCCTGCTTGTCGAACTCCCGTTCTTCAATCAGTTGTTCAAGACTTTTGCCGGTTCTTTCCGACTCAGCGAAGATTCGGTCGCGCTTGTTGTTCTTCGACCGCGCGCTGACCTGCGTTGCGCCGTTTCCATAAAAAGGTGCGGTCACAATCGAAACGTCCCTCAGCGCTGCCTTGCGAAGATTCCTGACGGTGCATCTTTGACCGTTGTATTCGCCCTCGCTGAAGTCTTCGTCCTGCGCTTCAAAGGCAAAACTCATTTCGTCAAGGTCACCCCGCTTCACGCTGGCGTAGATGTCACGGTGTGCCGAATTGTTTTTGTCCAACTGGACGCGCATATACAAACCATCAGCACGGTCGGACAGTGTCAGCGTGCCATTCTTCGTGCGTCCTAAGACCTGCGAAACGTCGTGATTGCACAACGCCTTGATATCTTCGCCGCTGGCCAGTGCGTCGCGGAAGCATCCGGGCATAATTCTTTCGCGTACGCCGGGGGCGATTTCATTCGACGAAACTTCGTTGTAGGTCAGCGCACGACCGGCAAGGGCGAACTCTTCGCCTTGCGCTGCGCGAACCTGAAATCTTTTTTCGGTTTTCATGTTTCCTTCTTCACATCCGGTTTGTGTTGCTGCGCTGTTTATTCCGCAAGCGCGATGCCGACCTTCAATTCGCGGTCGAGTCGTCGAAGGTTCGTGTCCAGTTCAGACAACGCGTGGTAAAGCTGAATTCGGTCCTTCGATTTCTTCGCCTCAACAGCCGACGCGAAGTCTTTCTTCAAAGCTGCGAACAACAGGTCAAGACGTTCCATTGCTTTCCTCACTTTTGCTGATGGTGCGTTCCGGTCACTTTCCGGCGTATTCTTTTGCAACTTGGTCGGCCAACATTTTTCGGTCGCGAAGCTGCGCTTCTTCAGCTTTGACTTGTGCGAACGTACCATCAGGCACACAGAAGTGTGCGCCTGCCGCCGCCGCCTGTCCGTTCGCGGTCGCTGGATGTTTGCCTTTCAGCGCAGCGCGGTACGCGTCGCGCGCTGAATTCGGAATACTGCCATGTGCGTGAACACACAGAACGCGTTCAATATTTTCCTTCCAGCCTTCGGCGTTAGGATTTCCACCGAAGTGCAAAGTCGATTTGCAGGCGTCACATTGAAAAACCAATGAAACCGCGCCAAAAAGTGCGCCGACATAGACACCCCACTTCGGGGGTTCGATTGGCTTCGGGGGTTCGACGGCTTCGCGTGCGAATCCGCCAAGGATTAGAGTTCGCGCGTCTTCACGACTGACGTGTTCTTTTGTGCCGGACTTGGGACCAAAAACGTACTCGATATACATGATGGAATCACCGATTCCTTTCTTTCTCAGAAATTCTTGCGCTGTTTGGTTGGCGTCGTTGACCAGCGATAAGGTTTGTCGGCTATCTCAGTAGGCGGTTGCCATCCTGATTTCATCGCCGTCCGTCGCTGGTCCACGGCTGCATAATTCCTGCGGTCGCGTTACGGGTCTTCCGTGTATCCGACCAGCACAACGAACTTTGTCGGTACGAAATCAACGCCTTCGCGCCAGTGCGGTGTTCCTTCGTCCGATGGATGGCAGTTCACGCACAGCGCGACCAGATTGTCAGGCACGACGAACAAGTCTGGTCGCTGTCGTGGGGAAAGAAGATGGTGAACCAGCGTCGCGCCGTTCCGACACTGCACACCGTTGTGCAATCGCTGACAGACAGGATTGTTCGACAGCATCAGGTGACGCGTTTTGAACCAGCGAACGGTGTGATACAGCCGGTCGATTGCGTCGCGTACACGGCCAGCGTGCCGACTCACAGTCGGGTCGTTCTGGTGCGCGGCGCAGAATCTTGAACCATGCACCGAAGGCTTTCCGCAAGCCGGACACGATTTTGGGCCAGACCACATCCGCTATTTCCTGAAACTCGCCGCGTACGGGTCGCCAGATGAAAGGTCCGTCGTCGCGAATGTGCCGCTTTCCCATTGCACGGTCGAATCTTCGTCACCGACGCGAACGAATGGTGATGTCTGCTTGCCTTGCAGCCGTGGCATCAGCGGAAGGTTCATCAGAACCGCTTTGTGTTCGGATATCTGTTCACCACGTCATCCGGTCGTCCGTTGTCCCAACGCAACGTCCTTCGCGCCTTGCACGCGGTCGCTGGCACGATTGGCTTGCACGCCTTCCGTCGCTTCCGCACTGAGACCCTACGACGTGCGCAAGTACCGGAAGACCTGATTCGCTTTTGGCTTGGTCATGCAAGTCGCACCGTCACCGACGCATACGCGCAAGGTTTACAGCACGACACTGCTTGGCGTCGTCTATGGTGTGAACGTGCCGGACTTGGCTTTGAATTAGGCTACAGTAGGCTACAAAACGTCGCGGAAGTCGGCGTCGCACTCGCGGCTTAACCGCAACGCTGTGTTAGACTTGGTGCAGAACGCGCCCTTAGCTCAGTTGGATAGAGCGTCTGGCTACGAACCAGAAGGTCGGGAGTTCGAATCTCTCAGGGCGCACCATATTTTTCAAGGGCTTGGGGCTGAGCCGCATCGTTACCAGAAAAGCACTGTAGTGAGAATCGTAGAGGGTGATGCATCGGAAGCGCTTAACTATTCGTAAGGACGCTTTTGAGGATGTTTGCGACGCCTCCAGCAATGAGAACCACTGCGAAACCTATTGCTGCCCAGGTAAGCGTCTTCTTACCTTGGGAAAACTTTTCGGGATTTCCGGCCGCCGTCATCATTTGAAACGCTCCCACAAGCACCATAATGACGCAGAGTGGCATCGCAATGTCATAGAAAATGAAACTTGCGATATCGGCGACAACCGAAGAGAATCCAACATTTCCATTGCAGTTTGGATCTAATGGATTGAAAAGAGTGTTCGGCGGACAAGCTGCAAACGCTAATCGTGCTACGATCACGTAGCACAAAGACGCCAGAGCAGTTATCACTCGGCTGGTGTTTTCTGTGAACCTTGGGATATCGAATCGTACCCACCGCATTTACCTTTACCTTAGCAAATCAATCCTGATTCACTTGTGGATTCGTTGGGGCAAGCGCGGGCTTTATAAGATCTATCTTTGATACAAGATTTCTGAGCATCTCATCCAGAGTTCGATGCACCGCCTTCGGTGTTCCACCATTGTAGTGAACGGATCGATCTGCAACTGCCTGAAACGTTTCCTTGAAAGCAAAATCAAGGGTTTTCTCACGACAGGAGAAGTTCGATGTGAGCATCCGGATCTGCGCCCTCGCTGTGTTGATTCAGGCTATATTCACTGTTCCCATGGTGGGCTTTTTCATCGGTAACGAAATGATCGGTGCCGCCTCCTTACTGATCATCATCGGGGCTTTGTTGTTTCAAGGTTCAGGACTCACCGCCCGATAGCCGCGGCCCGCCACACTTTCGTCAATTCCCGGGAGTTGGTCGCCGTTCCTTCCATCTAGTCCTCGTCTTTGAACCAGCCGCCTCGGCTATAGTGGCTCCATGCCGTCGAAGAAGGGCGTTCTCATTCGTCGCATGCAACCAAGCGAGAACCGTGCGATCCATGCGCTCGTGCAGACCATCGCCGACGAAACGTTCACGGATCTATTCAAAGGACAAGTCCCAATCGGAGAGGCAAAGTGGGATTCGGCCTGGCTCGCAATCATAGGAGATGAGATTGTTGGCGTGACCTTGACCGACAAAGATTCAGTCGACGATCTGTGGGTGCGAAAGGACGATCGCCGGATGGGCATCGGTGCCCGCTTGTTGTCGGAGGCGGAGCGTGAGATGCGAGAGCGGGGCTGTCATACATTCCGGCTACGCGTCGTGAAATCCAACGTCGTAGCGGTGCAGTTCTATCAGAGCCAAGGCTGGAAAGTTCACCGCGAATTTGCCCACGAAAAGTACGGGCATGCCATGTTTGAGATGATCAAGTCGGCGAAGGACAATCCACTTTCCTAGGAATTCACATGAAGAGTTTCATCATCACCGGCGCGCCGGGTGCAGGAAAGACGGCGATCGTTCGGCAGTTAGAACTCGATGGCTTCGGAGTTGTCGAAGAAGCGGCGACCGACGTGATCGCAGCCGATCAGGCTCGCGGCATTGCTGAATCGTGGAGAGACGTTGCGTTCGTCGATGCGATCGTTGAACTGCAGAAAGCGCGTCAGGTTCGCGCGTCACATCTGCCGGACGAAGTTCAGTTTCACGACCGCTCGGTCGTCTGTACCGCAGCGCTGGCGGACTATCTTGGACATTCGCGATCGCCCTTGCTCACCAGCGAACTCGATCGCATCAAGAAAAATGCGATCTATGAGAATCGCGTCTTCTTCATCAAAAACCTCGGCTTCATTACGCCCACCGATGCCCGGCGGATCACCTTCGAGGAGACACTGCGGTTCGAAACAATCCATGAAGAGGTCTATCGGGAATTCGGATTCGAAATTTATCCGATCGAAGCAGGGGACTTGCTGACACGGGTGAGCGCGATCAAAGCGGCAATCCGTTAGTTGTCCGCTAGCGAATCTGACCAATTTTGAGAATCATGTAGAAATACAGATAGGTGTAAAAGCCGACAATTACCAAGCCGAGGGCTGAAACAGCAACGGTTGGAATCCAGAAGAATAGTACTTTCAAAATAGTAGCAGCACGGCTGGCGGCGAAGAACAGGGCGAAGCACAATATCGCGACGATCCAGAACTTAGGTGAGAGAAGACTCTCTACAAGCAGGAATGCAAGCGCAGACATCCCTGTGGCTTTCGCTGGTTTAAGGAAGGGCCATAAGAATACCGACTCCGCGATGAAAATCGCCGCTATCGCGCCAAGGAGACCCCTTGCATAGTTCATAAAATGCCTCTGCACCACTATGATTATATGCCTCTAGACATCGTTTCGCAGTGATCAGAGGACGCGTTCCGAGTTGTTGCATCGATTGGAGTCGCCACCACTGAGGGTGCCCCACCCTACGCGGTTTTCGTAGGGTGGGAACCACAGACTTGTTTTAGCTGGACTGATCCAGCGAGGTCAGTGCCTCCCACCCTTTCGCAAAAAGCGCGAAAGGATGGGGCACCCTCAGCAAGAATGGATTCGGCACATAATTGACGAGCTACCGATCTCCCGGAAGGCGTCATTCCGAAGCCCCGCGTTTTTCACCAGCGGGGCGAGGAATCTCGCGTGGGTCCCATTGCGCTTCCCGCGAGATCCTTCGCTCCGCATGACGCCCTCGTTCTTGGACGAGACTACATCAGGTCGAACCGGTCTACGTTCATCACCTTGTTCCACGCCGCCACGAAGTCTTTCACGAACTTCTCCTTCGCGTCGGAGCTGCCATAGACTTCGGCCAGCGCTCGCAACTGCGAGTGCGAACCGAAGATCAGATCGACGCGCGTGCCGGTCCACTTGACCTTGCCGGTCTTGCGGTCGCGGCCGTCATACACGGCTCCGGAGCCATTCGATTCCGTCGACTGCTGCCATTCCGTGCCCATATCGAGCAGGTTGACGAAGAAGTCGTTGGTCAGCGTCTCCGGCTTTTTGGTGAAAACGCCGTGCTTGGAGTTCCCGGTATTTGCCCCGAGCACACGCAGGCCACCGACAAGCACCGTCATTTCGGGCGCAGTCAGCTTCAGCAGTTGCGCGCGATCGACCAAACACTCTTCCGGCGAAAGGCGCTGCTTGCCGCTCACGTAGTTGCGGAATCCGTCTGCCAGGGGTTCCAGCGGCTCGAAGGATTCGATGTCAGTCTGCTCTTGCGAAGCGTCCATGCGGCCCGGCGTGAACGGAACCTTCACCTCGTGGCCAGCAGCCTTCGCGGCTTTCTCGATGGCTGCGTCGCCACCCAGAACGATCAGGTCTGCGAGCGAGACCTTCTTCCGCTTGCTGCCGTTCTTCTGCGCGCTGTTGAACTCCTTCTGGATTGCTTCGAGCTTCTGCAGTACTTTCGCGAGCTGAGCCGGCTGGTTGACCGCCCAGTCCTTCTGCGGCGAGAGGCGAATGCGTCCGCCATTCGCCCCACCCCGCTTGTCGGAGCCGCGGAACGTCGATGCCGCTGCCCAGGCCGCTGAAACGAGCTGGGAAACGGTCAGCCCTGACGCGAGAATCTTCGCCTTCAGAGCCGCAATGTCCTTGTCTCCGATCAGTGGGTGATTCGGCGCGGGAATCGGGTCCTGCCACGGGAGCGCCTCTTTCGGAACCAGCGGCCCGAGATAGCGCTGGATCGGGCCCATATCGCGGTGCGTCAGCTTGAACCATGCTCGGGCAAACGCGTCAGCAAACTGATCTGGATGCTCGTAGAAGCGCCGCGAAACCTTTTCGTACGCCGGATCGAAGCGCAACGAGAGGTCCGTCGTCAGCATGGTCGGCCCGCGGTGCTTCGATTTGTCGAACGGATCAGGAATCGTGCCGTCCCCTGCACCGCCCTTTGGTTTCCATTGATGTGCGCCGGCCGGGCTCTTGGTCAGCTCCCAGTCGTACGTGAAAAGGTTCTCGAAAAAGTTGTTGCCCCACTTCGTCGGCGTGGTGGTCCAGATAACTTCCAGGCCGCTGCCAATGGCGTCGCCCGCTTTGCCGGTCTTGAATTTGCTCTTCCAGCCCAGGCCCTGTTCTTCGATCGTGGCGGCTTCCGGTTCCGCGCCAACATTGTCCGCAGGACCAGCCCCGTGAGTCTTGCCGAATGTGTGACCGCCAGCAATGAGAGCGACCGTCTCTTCGTCATTCATGGCCATGCGGCGGAACGTTTCGCGGATATCCGTGGCCGCCGCCACGGGATCCGGGTTACCGTTCGGGCCTTCGGGATTCACATAGATCAGGCCCATCTGCACCGCGCCGAGCGGGCCCTCAAGATCGCGCTCGCCGCTGTAGCGCTCGTCGGCCAGCCATTTCCCTTCTGGCCCCCAGTAAATGTCGGACTCGGGCTCCCAGGTGTCTACGCGGCCGCCACCGAAGCCGAAGGTTTTGAATCCCATCGACTCAAGAGCGACGTTGCCGGCAAGAATCATCAGGTCGGCCCAGGAAATCTTCCGGCCGTATTTCTGCTTAATCGGCCACAGCAACCGGCGCGCCTTGTCGAGGTTCACGTTGTCAGGCCAGCTATTGAGCGGCGCAAAGCGCTGCTGGCCGGCGCCGCCCCCGCCGCGGCCATCGCCAATGCGATAGGTGCCCGCGCTGTGCCACGCCATACGAATGAATAGCGGTCCGTAATGGCCAAAGTCGGCTGGCCACCAGTCCTGCGAGTCGGTCATGACTGCGCGAAGGTCCTTGATGACGGCATTCAGGTTGAGGCTGTTGAATTCCTTGGCGTAGTCGAATTCTTCACCCATGGGATTCGACAGCGGAGAGTGCTGGTGTAGAACGCTTAGGTCAAGTTGATTCGGCCACCAGTCGGTGTTCGTATGGAACTTGCGGCCGCCGTGTGCTACCGGGCACTTGGATTCGGTTGGATTGATTTGTTCGTGAGTATGAGGGGATGCAACTGGTGTTTCAACTGCTGATTTGTTTTCCATATCTCTGCTTCCTTCGAATTAGTCAAGAATTGGGACGAGCTACGAACTGGTTCTGGTCTGCGTCTCACGGTGGGACGCACATTTGTATTGAGCATCTGCACGCCTGCCCGACTTAACGGGAAGCGTGGCGCGGAGCGCACTTCGTGCACAGTCCGCGGAAAATGAGCTGACATTCGCGAACAACTCTCTTACCGATGGAACGGGATCTCGGCCGGGGCACGTCGTACCATTCCACATCTTCCACGTTGCCGCAGCGGTCGCAGATAAAGTGGTGATGCCGGACATCCTTGGCATCGAATCTTGCGGCCCGGCCCTCAACCGCGACTTCGCGCACCAAACCGGCCTTCACCAGATCCCGCAGATTGTTGTAAGTCGTGGCCCGGGAAGAGCGGGGATCGACACGATTCACAGCTTTGAAGATCTCCGCGGCTGTGGGATGCCCCGAGTGATCCATCAGGAATGCCATCACGGCGTAGCGCTGCGGAGTGCAGCGCAGGCCGCTGGCCTCGAGGGACCGCGTAATAGCCTCCGCATTCATAGGGAATATTTAGATTATATCTAATCTAATAGTTTGTCTAGAATTCTGGGGCGGCACAACGCATTCCCAAGCCGCCTTGTGCCTGCCCGGCTCTAAATATCGAACGCGGCAATGATAGGTCCGCCACTGAGTGGATCGCAACCGAGAGGCAGCCGTTGTTTCCTGCGGTTAGCGATGCGCGAACCGGAAAGGGCACGAGTTCATTCGTGCCGCACCAGCCTAGGTGAGGAATTGTCGGCTTTTGGATATCAATCGGCACGAGTGGAACTCATGCCCTTCCCTGTTGCTGTCACCTCACCTGCAGACTCTCCAGCATTTTCCGAAAGGTAGGCTGCATGCGCTCGAAATCCTTCTCCGGAGCGATAAATACCAGATGCAACATGCCGCCTGCCGGACGCGGCAGTGTGATCAGCCAATCCCGCTCCGGCAGCGGATGATCCCCCTGCAGAATCGGCGAATTGCCTGCCAGCATGGTCGCGAGCGCCTCTCCGCCGGCAGCCTGAATTTTGCGCGGGCTTTGATATACGCGCAGGCCGGGATTCGTCTGCTGCAGATTCTGGATCAGGGATTGTGTTGCGTCATTCAGCGAACTTGTGTCCACATTCTGCGAGCTGTCCAGAATCGCTCCGTAGGCGATAGCGTTTTGTCCGACACCGGCCGCCGGAGCGAAGGTCGCCGAGCTTTGTCCGGCAAGCGCCTGCCAGTTGGCTGGATAGGAGATGCTGAAGTCGTCGCCGCGAAAAGTTTTTAATTCGCCGCTGGGCTGCACCTGATCAAAACTTACATTGCTCAGAGTCGCACTCGCGGGCGCAGGAGTGGTATCGATGGGAGCGCCCTGCATATCGTGCGCAATCGCTCCCGAGCGCTGGTTCTGTTGCGCCCATAGCCCGCTCTTCGCGCCATCGGAGATCTGCTGTGCGGTGTACGAGGGAACTCCTTTGGCCTGCTGTTTGACTTCAAGAAAACCGGCACTGGTGGGCAAGTATTTCTCCGGCGGCCAGTTCGCGATCTCCTTGTTGACGGCTTCGACGCGGTTCCCGGGGTTTGGGTGATCGCTCAGAAACTGTGGACCTCCATTGCCCACAATTTTTTCGAGGCTCTGAAAAAATTGCGCCATCTCCCGCGGATCGTATCCCGCCCTGTACATGATGATGGCACCAACCGCGTCGGCCTGAGCCTCATCCCCGCGGGAATATTTCATCAGCAGCGTGCCCGCTCCCAGTTGAATACCCGCCTGAGCCAAATCGCCGGCAGCGCCGCCGATCAGGCCTCCCAGCGCACCAAGAATGCCGGCCCATTGTTGCTTGGGAGCCTGCTTGGCCGAATGCTGCATGTAAACGTGCGACATCTCATGCGCTATCACGCCGGCAAGCTGTGCTTCGTTGGCAGCGGCATCAATGGTGCCGATGTTGATAAAGATCGGGCCGCCCGGCAGCGCGAACGCGTTAATGTCGGTTTGCTGCACGACGTGAAACTGATAGGGCCACGACCGATCCGGTGGAATCACGACTACCAGCTTTTTCCCCAGTTGCTGGATGTACTGGGTGACCGGGCTGGCGTCGGGCAGCACCGGCATCTGCTTGTAGAGTTCGGCGGCGGTTTTCAATCCGAGCTGCTCTTGTTTCTCTTTGCTCATGCCGGGACGGCCGGGATCGGGAAGCTCCGGCGTGCGGCCGACCTCGCCGGGCAGGTGCGTCACTGAGATCACGCAGCCGAGGCACAGCGCCAAAATTCGAATGGGGAGAAGGAAACGGTCCATACCGATATTCTCCTCGCAAACCAGCCACACAACAATCCGTTGCTTGCCTGATTCCTGGATCTGCCGCATCCCGGGTATTTTCTGTTAAGCTCGCTACAGCCCCTGTTGTTTTTGATTAACTAGCGGCCGGATCCGTCCGGTTCGTCCCAGTGCGCCATGGTAAAAGCAACACAGCAGCAGGATCTCGAACTTCTCTCTACCGCCAGGAACGGCCTTGTCTATCTGACCGCGAACGATTGGGCGCTCATTGCCGACAAGGCGAAACGGGTGCAATTCAAGGCCGGCGAGCACTTCCTGCAGCGCGGACACCGCAGCCACGGCGTCTATATCCTGTTGAAAGGCACAGCCGGAGCGCAGATCCCACCTCCGGGCAATTCGCGAATCATCGGCCCGGGTGAAGTTTGCGGCGAGGTCTCTTTTCTCGACGAGCAGCCCGCAACCGCCGACGTGATTGCCAATGAGGCCATCGAAGCTCTTTATCTGGATCGTCCAACGCTGCAATCTCTATTTGAGTTGTTTCCACACCTGGGGTCGCGATTCTTCCACTCGCTGGCATTGATTCTTTCGCATCGCTTGCGCGAGGTGATCGGGCCACCGGCGGTGGCCAAGAAAAGCTAGTTTCGAGTAGCAATCAGATTGACTGCGCAGTGTGCAAGTTCCTCAGCGTCCACCTCGGGTGCTCTCTGCGATCTCTTCGGTTCAGAAAAGCAGGGATTGTCTTCAAGTCCCGAAGCCAGTCATTTGTAACCGCCGAGAAGGCTGGGAAAGACCGCAGAGTTCGCGGAGAACGGCTCAAGCCACAACGAACGCAGCAGAATTCACTTCCAGCCTCACACCGTTCTGCCGCATCCGCCCGCAACTGTGCTAGCCTACCAATCACGCGTGCCTTAAGCGCGTTTTGAGTTTTCGTGCTTTGAAGAAACACGCTTTGAATAAACAATGATCGATCCGATCAGTCTTCGGCTGGCTTTAGGATCCGCGGCGGTGCTGGGGTTTCGCCACGGCCTCGACTACGATCACATCGCCGCGATCACCGACATCAGCAGCGTGCAGTCGCGGCCGCGCGATGCGATGCGCTATGGTCTCCTTTATGTCCTGGGCCACGCCACGACAGTAGCGGTTTTAGGTGCTGCGGCCATTGTTTTTCGGATCGCTTTACCCCCGACGAGCGATCGATGGGCAGAGCGCCTGGTGGGCATCACGCTACTCTTGCTGGGAATCTACGTACTGCTGACGTTTTTCCGGCCTTCCGCGCACTCGCACGCGCCACGTACCCGTATCACCTTGCTGATGAATGGAGCTCTCTGGCTCTATTGGCGCTTGAGCCGGTTGTTCGGCGGTACCCGCGTGGAAGCTCCACAGGTGTTTAAGGAGGGCTACGGCACGACCTCGACCTTCTTCGTAGGCGTGATTCATGGACTGGGTGCTGAAACTCCGACGCAGATTCTGCTCTTCCTTATGGCTGCTAATCTCGGCGGAATCGGCGCCGGCCTGCTCGGACTGCTGATGTTCATCGTCGGCCTGGTAGTGATGAATACGCTCATGTGCGCCTCGGCGGCCGGGCTTTTTTCAGCCACGCTGGCCCGTCCCAATGCCCTGCGCGCACTGACTCTGCTGACTTCGGTTTACAGCATTGTGGTGGGGATGATCTTTCTGGTGGGCTCGGCAGGAAGGCTGCCATCACTCACGGGTTAGCGGTCAGACGCCGGGGGGTTGGGGCTAGCGAATTATTGACCTCTAAGATTGTTGATTTCTACCGCAGGCGCCTCCCTTCGCTCTGATAGGCCCAGTTCCTATTTCCCCAACTCCTCGCCTCTATACCCTGCCCTGTTACCCCAGTAATCCCGTCGCGGGGATTACCGTTGACCCGCTCCGCACCCCCTCTTAAATTGCCAAGAGGGGGAGTTATGAAGGACATTCATGAGGTCCTGCGGCAGAAGCAGGCGAAATATGCCCAGCTTGGCAAGCAGATCGAAATGCTGCAGCAGGCGGCGGAAAAACTCCGCGAAGTAGCTCCGCTGCTGGCCGAGAACGACGAAGAAGATAACGTCGTGCTCGCCGAAGTAGACGACGCTGCCGCGCCGGGCGATTCCATGGCGGCGAAGGCGGGCGCAAGCGCCGGTGGCGCCTCTGGGGCCAAGGCATCGCGACCCACTGCTCCTCGTTGGCCGTAATTCCAGGCCGTAAACCGGTCGACGATACTCCAAGAGATCTATGAATCTGCAAGCCCTGTTGGTTTCGAGCGATGACACCGCGGCGGACGTTCTCGGCAGAGTTCTGTCCGGCTTCGGCATCGCCATGGACCGCTCCAGCGATCCGGAGACGACGTTGGCGCGGATTCAACAGCAGAAGTTTGACGCCCTGATCGTCGACTTTGAGTCGGCCGATACGGCGCAGGCTGTGCTTGACGAAGCCAAGAGGCTGGGCACCTGTCCCATCAGCATTGCACTCGTGGCTGATACCGCCAGAGTCCGCGAGATTCTGAGCGGCGGCGCGCATTTCGTGCTCTATAAGCCACTCTCCGACGAGGCGGCGCAGGCTGGATTGCGGCCGGCCGCAGCCTTGCTCACCCGCGAGCGTCGCAGGGCATTGCGCATTCCGGTGCAGGCTCCGGTTTCCATCACCCTCCCAGATCAACGCAAACTGGACGGTATCCTGCTCGATCTTTCCGAGACCGGGATGGAAGTGCTCACGGCTGAGTCGCAGCTCAAGGGCTCGTTGCTCGCTTTTCATTTCCAGCTTCCTGATGGCGCGGTAGAGTTGGAGGCTCGCGGCGAGATTGCCTGGGCCGATCCCAACGGACAGACGGGCGTGCGATTCCTGGATTTGCCCGAACTCGTGTCCGCCAAACTTAAGGAGTGGGTGAAAGCAGCTGCGGCAACCATGGGGACCTTGCCCGAAGAGACGGTTCCGCATTGCAAGCTTACTGACCTGAGCCTGGGCGGCTGCTACGTCGAAACCGACGCGCCTTTCCCGGAGCGCGCATTGGTCGACTTCTGTCTGAAAGCCAACGCACTCGAAGTGCATACCGAAGGCATGGTGCGGGTCATGCACCCCGGCGTCGGCATGGGAGTCGAGTTCCCCTCCCGTACGGCCGAGCAACGCGCCCAAGTCATGAACGTCATCGACTTCCTGCGTAAGAGCCCGGAAGCGATGCTGGAATTGGTCATCTCTCCGAAATCGCTGGTCGCAGATCTCAGCCAGTTCGAACGGTCCGACAAGGGTGCGGAGCATTCGGACGAAGAGATGGAAGATCCGCTCCTTGAACTGCTGCGCCGCGGGGCGTCCCTTCAGCAGGAAGAGTTTCTCTCCGAACTGCACCAGCAACGCAATCCGCAAGAAGCATCCGCGTAAAAGCTTCTTTTCAAAGCTCCCAAACTTAAATGTAGACTGCTAGCTTCGACCGGGAGGATCGTCCTGGGCAAGGTCCATACCATCGTTAAGCCGCATTCAAACCAATCTGCTTCTCTGCTTTGGGCGCCCCTGCTCGCGATTGCAGCAGCCGCGTTCGCCGTAGAAATTCCCTTCTTTTTTCTTGGCACACCCTCCGGACATGACGTCGAATTCCATCTCTATTCGTGGCTGGAAGTTGTGAGCCAGTGGCGCCAAGGAGTTTTCTATCCGCGTTGGGCGTCCGGCGCGCACTTCGGATACGGCGAGCCGCGATTTGTTTTTTATCCCCCGGCTTCTTGGGTGCTGGGATCGCTAATCAGCGCAATTTTTCCGTGGACCTGGGCATCATTCATCTACATCTGGCTGGCGCTGGTCGCGGCGGGCTCGTCTATGTTCGTTCTGGCTCGGCGTTGGTTCGATCAGCGCGATGCAGTTTTTGCCGCCGTCCTCTACGCGGTGAATCCCTATCATCTGGTGATCGTCTATTGGCGCAGCTCGTTTGCAGAGCTGCTCGCGTCATGCCTTGTTCCGTTGCTGCTTTTGCTGGTGTTGCAGGCCGAAGAGAAGCGTTGGCGCGTAGTTGTTCCACTGGGAGTTGTCTTGGCGGCCGCCTGGCTGACCAATGCTCCGGCCGCGGTGATGATCCACTATTCGCTGGCGCTGCTGGTTTTGTTTCTTGCCTGGAGGCAACGATCGCCGCGGCTGTTGGTGATTGCTACGGCCGCCGTCGCTTTGGGAGCATGCCTTTCGGCCTTCTACCTTCTTCCCGCGATTTACGAGCAGAAGTGGATCACCATCGGCGAGGCGGTTTCGGCGGGATCGCGGCCAGCAGATAATTTTCTCTTCATTCACACCACCGACCCGGATCACGACGCCTTCAATCGTCTGATCTCGTGGCTTGCAGTGCTGGAAATGGTGGTGGCGCTTGCGGCTGCGATTTTGGTGCGACTCACGCGCAAGGCGAAATTTCAATCGTGGAATGTTCTGGTGCTGTGGACCATGCCCTGCAGTGTCCTGATGTTTCCGATTTCGTCAGTACTATGGAAAATTCTTCCTAAGATGCAATTCATGCAGTTTCCCTGGCGATGGATGCTCTGCCTCAGTCTGATCTTCACGATTTTCGTTGTCGTGGGATTCGAGCGCTGGTGGTGGCGCGCCGCAGTATGTGCGCTTTCGCTGCTGGTGATTATCGCTGCCTGGCATCGCGTGCAGGCGCCGTGGTGGGACAATGCCGCAGATCTCCGCGAAATGCAGGAGAACATGGCAACAGGCACTGGCTACGAAGGGACGGATGAATACACTCCCGTTGGCACGGACCCCTCAGCTATCAACAAAGATGAACGCAAGGTGACGATCGCCGGAGCGGCGAAGGGCGCGATTCGGGTACAGCGGTGGGATGCCGAATCGAAGCTCTTCACTGCCGAAGTTTCTGCGCCAGATCAATTGGCCCTTCGCCTGTTTCCGTATCCCGCGTGGAGAGCGGAGGTCAACGGCCGAATGGTCCAAACGTCCGCGCGTGAAGGCAACGGGCAGATGCTGGTTCCGGTCGAGGCAGGAATGAATCGCGTGCAAATCACTTTTGTGCGTACGTGGGATCGCACGCTGGGCGGATGGATTTCATTTGTGGCTGGAGTGTTCTTGGCTGTCAGGTTCGTGGTGTCTTCATCACGTCTTTGGGCGTCAGGCATCAGACCTCGGTCGTCACCAAGGTGAAGGCTGACGTCCGAGGTCTAACTGCCAGGTTTTATGAACCGAATTCTGATCGCCACTTCCAATCCCGGCAAACTGCGCGACTTCGCGGGCGCGGCTCGCGCGCACGGCATTGAAATAGCCGGCATTCCCAACTTCTCTTCCCTTCCTCTGGTTGTTGAGGATGGCAGGACGTTCGAAGAAAACGCGCGCAAGAAAGCGGAAGAATACAGCCGATACGTGCCGGGTGAAATCGTCGTCGCCGACGATTCCGGGCTGGAAATCGACGCGCTGAACGGCGCTCCGGGCGTGCACTCGGCGCGATATGCCGCGGACGAACCGCATCTCGCGGATGCCAATACAGATGATGAACTGAATAACGCTCGCGTTCTGCGCGAGTTGAAAGATTTCCCGTCGGCAAAGCGCACGGGCAGATTCGTGTGCGTGCTCTGTGCAGCACGCGATGGCAAGACTCTGGGCACGTTTCGCGGAACGGCCGAGGGAATCATCCTCGATGCGCCTCGCGGAACCAACGGCTTCGGATACGATCCACTGTTCTATTTTCCGCGAGTCCGAAAGACGTTTGCCGAACTCTCGGTCGAGGAGAAAGCGAAATATAGCCATCGCGGCGCGGCGTTTCGGAAATTCCTAGAGTGGTGCGATAGAGTGGGGCGCCAATAGGCGTTATCATTCCGAACCGGTCTGCATGGAGTGGGACCAATACCGGTTGTCATCCCGAACCGGTCTGAAAGACCAGTGAGGAACCTGCTTTTCATCTATCCGGCGACCGAAAAGCAGTTTCCTCGTCGCTGCGCTCCTCGGAATGACAAAGTTAGGGGTGCCTTCTTATCGAGCGAACCTGCTTTCCTTGACTTCACTTTCTGCCCCGCCCATAATGAAAAGTTCTTTGCTCATTTACGGACTTATAAGGAGCTTTTGTGGCGTCAGCCAGTCCTTCTGCTCCCATCGCAGGGTATCGCGTCGCTCCATTGCGTACCGGTGAAGGTACATCGTTCTTCTTGCGCCGCCTGCACTCGTTGACCGGCATCGTTCCGGTCGGCGCATTTCTGTTCGAACACATCCTGATCTCCAATTCCACGGCCATCAGCGGGCCAGCGGCCTACGCCCGACAGGTAAGCTTTCTTGCCAACCTGCCGTTGGTTTTCTTTCTGGAATTGTTCGGCATATGGCTGCCGATGGCCTATCACGGCCTCTACGGTTTTTACATCTGGTACCGCGGAGACGCGAATACCGCCGCGTATCCCTGGAGCGGCAACTGGATGTACACCCTGCAGCGCTGGACCGGTGGGATCGCCTTCATCTATATCATCTGGCACACGTACACCATGCGCTTCACCGGAACCGACCTGCACGACAATCCCGCGTACTCGTTTACTAAGGTCGCCAACGAAGTGCACAATCCCTGGCTGATGGCGTTTTACGCAGTCGGACTGATCGCCGCCTCATGGCACTTCGCGTACGGAATATGGCTGTTCTGCGCGAAGTGGGGCATCGTCGTCGGAGATAAGGCGCAGAAGCGGCTGCTGAATTTGTGCCTCGCCTTTTTTGTTCTGTTAGGCGTGGTTGGCCTGGTGAGCTTGTATACCTTCCGCTCACGGTTTCAGGAAGCTCCGGCCGACGGGAACGTGACGTCTCTGCAGCACTCGTCGGAAAGGGGGACGCACTGATGGCGGCTCCCAGAATCATCGTTATCGGTGGCGGTTTGGCCGGGCTCGCCGCCGTCATCAAGATCGCCGAGATGGGCGGCGAGGTGGATCTGTTCTCCATCGTTCCGGTGAAGCGGTCGCACTCGGTCTGCGCCCAGGGCGGCATTAACGCCGCGAAAAATCTGAAGGGCGAAGGCGATTCCACCTGGCAGCACTTTGACGATACGGTCTACGGCGGCGACTTCCTGGGCAACCAGCCTCCGATCAAGGACATGTGCGAGGCGGCGCCGGGCATCATCGATCTGCTCGACCGCATGGGCGTTCCTTTCAACCGCACACCCGAAGGGCTGCTCGACTTCCGCCGCTTCGGCGGAACCTTATACAACCGGACTGCATTTGCCGGAGCGACAACCGGCCAGCAGCTTCTCTACGCGCTCGATGAACAGGTCCGGCGCTACGAATCCGAAGGCAAAGTAAAGAAGTACGAGCACTGGGAATTTCTTTCCGCCGTGCTCGACGGAAACCGCGTCTGCCGCGGCATCTGTGCCATGGATCTGCGCACGATGGAAGTCCGCACCTTCCCTGCCGACGCCATCATCATTGCGACCGGCGGCATCGGCGCGATCTTCGGAAAATCGACCAACTCTGTCGTCTGCACCGGATCCGCGCAGTCTGCGCTCTATCAGCAGGGATGCTTCTACGCCAACGGCGAGTTCATTCAAGTGCATCCCACGTCGATTCCTGGCGAAGACAAGCTGCGGCTGATGTCGGAATCGGCGCGCGGTGAAGGCGGACGCGTCTGGGTTCCGAAGACCCCAGGCGACAAGCGCGATCCGAAGTCGATTCCCCAGAGCGATCGCTTTTACTTCCTGGAGGAGTGGTATCCGAAGTACGGCAACCTGGTGCCGCGCGATGTGGCGACGCGCGCCATCTTCAAGGTCGTGTACGAAGAGAATCTCGGCATCGACGGCAAGCCGATGGTGTATCTCGATCTGACACACATCGATCGCAAGATTCTCGACAAGAAACTCGAAGGCATCCTCGAAATCTACGAGAAGTTTGTCGGCGACGATCCGCGCGACACGCCCATGAAGATTTTCCCCGGCATGCACTACACGATGGGTGGCCTGTGGGTCGATTACAAGCAGGCCACGAACATTCCGGGAATTTTTGCCGCGGGCGAGTGCGAGTATCAGTATCACGGCGCGAACCGGCTGGGAGCGAACTCGCTGGTCTCGTGCATTTTTGGCGGAGGCGTCGCCGGTCCCGCTGCTGTGAAATATGCGCGTGGGCTGCAGGGATCGACTGACGGCAACGGACATTTCGCCGCCGAGCAGAAGAAGCAGGAAGAGAACAATGCCCTGCTGATGAAAAACGAGGGCAACGAGAATCCGGTGAAGCTGTGGCGTGAGCTGGGCGATCTGATGACTAAGGATTGCACGGTCATCCGCTACAACAAGAATCTGCAGCAGACCGACGCCAAGCTGGTCGAGTTCCTGGAGCGCTATCGGAAGATCAACCTGAGCGACAAGACACTGTGGGCGAATACAACGGTTGTCTTCGCGCGGCAGCTTTATAACATGCTGCAGCTCGCGCGCGTCATCGCGCAGGGCGCGCGCATGCGCGACGAGTCGCGCGGGGCGCACTACAAACCGGACTTTCCCGACCGCGACGACAAGAACTGGTTGAAGACGACGAAGGCGTACTTTGCTCCGGACGCGGACGAGCCGAAATTTGAGTTCGAGCCGGTGGATATTTCGCTGATTCCGCCAAGAGCGAGGAAGTATTGAAGCGACCAAGTAAGGGACTACGGCCGTTGATAGTCACGCAAGCGACAACGCTGTTCTGCGCCGTTTTCACTGCTCTCAGGTACCTCCATTGGAAACAGAGCACCCGTCCTGACGCGACGATCGAGAGTCGTATTTACTTAGCTGCTTTTATCTTTTTTCTTTCTTCGTTCGTTTTGCGACTTGTTTGGCGTATTTTTTTGAAGAAACGAGATTACTTCGCGGAAGAGATGGTACACAGACGCTCTCTGGTTAAATGAGTCCTCCGAGTGTCTTAACCGGGAAGGGCATGAGTTCTACTCATGCCAGTTCAGGCGCACTTTGAAAATTCGGCTTTAGCCGCTGAGGGCCACGGATCCAGTTTGAATCCGGGGAACGCGGAGCAATAACGGTATTGCGACGGATCGGCAACGAGTCCGCGCTCGACCGGATTTTGATGAATGTAATTTTGGTGATTCGAAAAATCCTGATCGTCTCGGATGCGGTGATCTGTGAATCCCGATTGCCAGATTTCGCGCCTTCGGCCCAGGATTGATCCGAGGGCATGCGAGTAACCGCCTTTGATCACTTGAACGCCATGTTCGATGGTCACGTTGCTCGCGGGAGTGAGAAGAAGATGAACATGTTCCGGCATGACGACGAATGCATGCAGTTGAAATCGTCCTTCGCGCCGGTATCGATACATGGTTTTGAGGAATAGGCGAACGTAGTTGTCGACCACAAACAAGCGACGACGTTGCCAGGTCGAGAAGGTCACAAAATACGTTCCGGGAGGCGAGATGAGTCGTCCGGGCTTCAAGAGCTTACCTAAGCGGCTAAAGCCGCGGTTCCTGCTTAGCCTAAACTGGCACGAGTGAAACTCGTGCCCTTCCTGGTGAATATTTTGTGGCGAGAGTTTCGTTTTGGGAATATCGGCGAGAGGCGAGTTTTTCGTTAGGGTTTGGTTCGGCGAAAAACGGAGATGTAGACCTCGCCCAGAACGTGGAACCGAGAGCGGGTTCAAATCGGGAAGGGCACGACTTAAGTCGTGCCGACGTGAGCGGCGTCTAGTGGACGGGCTTTAGCCCCTGAGGTGGGCCTTTGCAGCGAGTAAAAGAAGGCGAACCTCAGCGGCTAAAGCCGCGGTTCCTGCTTAGCCTAAACTGGCACGAGTGGAACTCGTGCCCTTCACGGTGAATATTTTGTCAAGCAGTTTCATTTTGGGAATGAGTCGTAGATGTTGGTTCGCATGAGTTTGTTTTGCGGTTGGGCATATTGGCGAAGCAGGTTGGAAAGATCAACGCGATCCAACCGGGAAGGGCACGACTTGTAGTCGTGCCGATGTAAGGTTCGGGTGATTGACGGGCTTTAGCCCCTGAGGTGGGCTTTGCGAACGGATCAAGAAGGCGAACCTCAGCGGCTAAAGCCGGGACGTTTGGCTAGCCTGAATTGGCACGAGTGGAACTCGTGCCCTTCCCGGTTGATTTTTCTGGCGAGAGTTTTCATTTTGGGAAAGAGCGCACGGACGGAAACGAGGTTTGTGGTTTTTGTCGCAAGCGTTCCCGTCGTTCAAGGGTATGGCAGTGACGTCTCGGAACCGACAACCCGGCCGATGCGCAATCGAAAACGAAGATAGGATCGGAACCGGGAAGGGCACGACTTACAGTCGTGCCGATGTAAGGTGCGCGCGTTTGACGGGCTTTAGCCCCTGAGGTGGGCTTTGCAGCGAGTAAAAGAAGGCGAACCTCAGCGGCTGAAGCCGCGGTCTCTTGGGTAGCTTAAACTGGCACGAGTAAACTCGTGCCCTTCCCGGTGGATTTAGTCGGGAGAATTTTTCATTTTGGGAATGAACGCAGACGCACGAGAACCCGCCACTCGGGTACAGCGGGGTGACAATGTGTTGGCGGGTGCCTCATTGGCATTCTCGATCTTTGCAGTGCTGGCCGGGTTCATTCTTCTTTACGCCTCCGCCAGATTGATGGGCTATTTTGGACTTCCGGGTGCGCCTAGAGAGCATGAATCCGTTGGCGCTGCAGTTGTGTTCTTTTTTGCAATGTTCTGCTTTTTTGAGGCGTACAGATTCTACAGATTCTTCGCACGTTCTGAGATTCGAGATCGCTACTATGCACGCCAATTGCGTCGCAACACGAAAAGCTAATTGCTAAAGGCTAATTGCTAATGGCTGAATCTAAATCCGTCATCATAAAAATCAAACGTCAGGCGACTCCAACCTCCAAGCCGCACTGGGAGGAGTTCTCCGTCCCCTACCGGCCGAACATGAACGTGATTTCGGCGCTCATGGACATCGCCGCCGATCCCGTCACGCGCGACGGCAAGGCGACTACGCCCATCACCTACGATTCGAACTGCCTCGAAGAGGTCTGTGGATCGTGCGCCATGCTGATCAATGGCAAGGCGCGCATGGCGTGCTCGGCGCTGATCGATCAACTCGAGCAGCCGATCCGGCTCGAACCTTTCTCGAAGTTTCCCGTCGTGCGCGATCTGGCCACCGATCGCGGCGTGATCTTTGAGAATCTCAAAGTGGTTAAAGCCTGGGTTCCCATCGACGGCACCTATGATCTCGGCGCCGGTCCGCGCATGTCGTCGGAAGAGCAGGAAGCCGCGTATCCGCTGTCGCGCTGCATTTCCTGTTGCTGCTGCATGGAGGCCTGCCCGCAGTTCAACGAAGACACGGGCTTCGTCGGCGCGGCGACGATCTCGCAGGTGCGATTGTTCAATACGCATCCCACGGGCAAGGCGCTCAAGCGCGAGCGTTTGGCGGCGTTGATGGGCGATGGCGGCATTCAGGAATGCGGTTACGCGCAGAATTGTGTCGAAGTTTGTCCCAAGGATATTCCGCTTACCAAATCCATATCAGAAGTGGGCGGGCAAGTGATGAAACAGGCTCTGGGCGATCTGTTGCGGCGGTGAACTAGTCCGTTCCCACGTCTCGCAAAAGCGGCGAGACGTGGGGCGCCCCACTTTGTTCTGTGTTGGGTGACCTTTTGCGGCGCTAGTTTGTCACTTTTGCCACAGCCAGCCGGGTGGGCGGGACATCCAAAACCGCGCCAAGTCGTAGCTGGCGCCTGACATAAGACGGGCCTCACGGAAGCCTCGGAGTGGCCCTCAACCTGCCGATCTATCTGTTGGGTCTTTGCTTTTGCAGTCTGCAGTAACCGGCAGTAACCACGCCGGGGTGCTGACGAGTTAGGTACGCAAGTAACGGACCGCAGGCAGGAACGGGTTGGTCCACTTGACAGCATGGCTTAGAATACCGCTACTTCACCCAGTACGGCGGTAGGAGACGAAACGAAGCTCGTGAGACGCACACTTCGAGTTCAAATCGCGTCGGCATTCCTGACGGCGATGGTGTGTCTCGGCATGTCGGGAAACGCGTTCGCAGTGCATCACGCCGTCGTACACCGCGCACACCGGCACTTCCGGTGGCTGCGCTGGAATCCGATGTTCCATCCCTCGCATGAATCGCTTTTGATCCAGAATGCGGAAATCGATCGGCTCAACCTGCCGCGTATTCAGGATGAAACCGAACTGGAAGCGCTGAAGGCTGACGGCTCGCTGGTGCCGATTATTCCGGGACAGTCGCTGCGCATTGAGCCGTCGCTCGATCCCTCGCGGCGCTACTGCCGTCCCTGGACGCTGAATTTCGTCAATGACATAAGCCAGGCTTATTACAACCGCTTCCACCAGCAAATTCAGGTGAACTCGGCCGTGCGCACCGTGAAAGTGCAGCGCAAGCTGCGCCGGCACAATCGCAACGCCGCGCCGTGGGAAGGCGACACCGCTTCGTCCCATCTGGCGGGCGTCACCGTCGATCTGCAACGCCGGGGCATGACCAAACAGCAGATCGTCTGGATGGAGCATTACCTCTTCTACATGAAGGCGCTCGGCCTGGTTGAACCGGAAGAAGAACGCCGTCACTGGTGCTTCCACATCATGGTCAGCGGCCACTACGACGAGTGGCGCGATACGCAAACGATCGTCCCGATGGAGCGTCCCGATCCGAACAAGCCCGAGCCGGAAGCCCCCGCAACCGAAGTTGCGCTCGGTAACGCCGCCGCACAATAACAACCGTAATGTTGTCATCCCGAGCAAGCCTCTTTTGCGCGGCGAGGGACCTGGGCGAGCCGCGCGAATGAGGCGCGCAGCTTCTATTTAAAAAAGCCGCGTCGAAATAACCGCGCCTTTGGCTCGCTTCCGCTTCGCACTCCCCACCCCTGCACCAACTACATCCAGCCGACTTGCGTTATCCGCGACCATCCGTGAAAATCCGTGGCGATGATTATTCTGATGGCTGGCCTTCCCGGCACCGGCAAGAGCACGCTCGCGCACGAGCTGGCACGACGAACCGGAGGCCGCGTGATCAGCAAAGATGACGTCCGCCATGCGATGTTTCTGCCCGATGAGATCGAGTATTCGACACGGCAGGATGATTTTTGTCAGCAGGTAATGCTTGAGATGGCCGGGTATCTTTTATCGCGAGATCCGCAAAAGAACATTTTTCTGGACGGCCGTCCGTTTTCGCGGCGCTATCAGATCGAGAATGTGCTGACGGCGGCCGCTTCCCTGCACCAGCCATGGAAAATTCTGGAATGTATCTGCTCGGAAGACTCGGCGCGACGGCGGCTGGAATCCGACCGGAATCATCATGTTGCGGGAAATCGCGACTGCCAGCTTTATCTGGAAGTGAAGGCGCGCTTCGAAGCGATCGTCCAACCGAAAACCGCGATCGACACGGATCAACCGTTTGAGGATTGCGTGCAGCAGGCACTCGCATCGATCTCCTAAAGCTTGTCATTTCGAACCGGACCACAGGTCCGGTGGGGAACTTGCTTTTCCGAGATGTACAGAACCGCAGGTTCCTCCCCCTCCGCTTCGCTCGGGGTCGGAATGGCAACGTGGATGGGTTGCCTTGGCCGCTACGCCAGCGCGCCTATACAATCGAACCCTGCCCCTCATCTCCCGGGGAATCACTATGAAACTCACGACTGTATTCACCGTGGTATTGCTCTGCTCGATGGCGGCCGCGCAAGCCGGCAGCAATGCGAGCTCAGACGAACCCATCAGCGCTAAAGCCCGCCAGATTCACAACTCTGCCATCATCATCGACACCCATGCCGACACTCCGCAGCGTTTTCTCGACGAAGGCTTTGACATCGGCTCGACCGATCCCAACGACGTGGGCCACATCAGCCTCGATAAGGCTCGGCGTGGAAATCTCGGGGCAGAATTTTTCTCCATCTGGGTCGAGCCGGAAACGAATCAAGGACATTTCGCCAAGCACACGTTCGATCTGATTGATTCGGTCTATGAGCAGGCCGCGCGCCATCCCGACCGGATGATGATGGCATTCTCTCCGGCCGACATCGAGCGCGCGCACCGCGAGCACAAACTCGCCGCACTGATGGGTATCGAAGGCGGACATTCGATCGAGAATGATATCCATCTGCTGCGCGATTATTACCGCCTCGGCGTGCGCTACATGACCCTTTCATGGTCAAACACGAACGAATGGGCCGATTCTTCCGGCGACATTAACGATCCCAAGGTTCAGCACCACAACGGCCTTACCGATTTTGGCAAGCAAGTCGTGACGGAAATGAATCGGCTGGGCATGATGGTCGACATCTCGCACGTTTCGGATAAGACCTTCTGGGACGCGATCGCGACGACGAAGGCTCCGGTGATCGCATCGCATTCTTCCGCCCGGGCGCTCGTCAGTGCGCCTCGCAATATGACCGACGAAATGCTGCAAGCCGTCGCCAAGAATGGAGGAGTCGTCGATGTGAACTTCTTCAGCGGCTTCGACGACCAGAAGTTTTGGGATGCGGCGCAGGCCCGGGCAAAAGACAAAGCCGCCGCCGAGCAGGCCTATCTCGACAAGTTGAAGGCGGAGGGCAAGCCGGTGAATTATATCGAGCTCGATCGCATCGATCGCGAGTGGACGGCGAAGATTCCGCGGCCGCCGCTGAACTCGCTGATCGATCAGATCGATCACATAGCAAAGATTGCCGGGGTGGATCACGTTGGGCTGGGATCGGACTTCGACGGAGTCAGCGGGGCGACGCCGCAAGGTATCGATTCGGCCGCCGATCTTCCCAAAATCACTCAGGCGCTTCTCGATCGCGGCTACAGCGCCGAGGACATTCGTAAAATTCTCGGCGGCAACCTGCTGCGCGTGTTTCGCGACGTAGAGCGCGTGAGCCGCGACATGCAAGCCAATTCAAAATAACCCGTCATCCTGAGCGGCAGGTTTTAGCCGCGAAGGACCTGTGCAGTTGCGAAGTTACATTGGTCATTCGGCGCAAACTACGCGCCTCAGTATGACCAGGTGCAAGGGCCCCTGTCGTACAATCGAACGTTGCGCCGTTGTTCGCTGCGATAAGATTTAAACGGAGCATTCATGAAAAGTGGATATCTGATCCTGGGGATTCTCGCGACTGCCGGGTCGATCGGGATGGCGCAGACAACCACTGCGAAACAGGCCGCCGCCGCAAAGCCAGCAACGGCCACCTCAGCCAACCCTACCGCCACCATCGAGACCACCGTCGGCGCCATGCACTGCACTTTGTTTCCTGGCAAAGCGCCCGTCGGAGTGGCCAACTTCATCGGCCTCGCAACCGGAACGAAAGACTGGAAGAATCCGGTCAGCGGAGCAACCAAGCACGGCGTCCCGCTATATGACGGAACCATTTTTCACCGGGTGATTCCCGGATTCATGATTCAGGGAGGAGATCCGGCAGGAAATGGATCGGGCGATCCCGGATACAAATTCAAGAACGAGACTTCCCCGGATCTCCTATTCGATCGCCCGGGCAGGCTGGCCTATGCGAACGCGGGACCGAATACGAACGGATCGCAATTCTTCATCACTGAAGTCCCGACTCCGCATCTCAATGGCGGCTACACGATTTTCGGACAGTGTGACGAGGCCACCGTCACCTTGGTCAAGCAGATCGCGAACATGGCTCGCGATCCCGGCAATGACAAACCATTTCGCCCGGTGAAGATCACCCATATTTCGATTCAGAAAGCCCCCGTACCGGCAAAACCTGCGAGCACTGCAGCCAAGAAGCCGGCTGGAACTACGCAGAAGACACCAGCGAATCCGGTGGACAAATAGGACCTGTATTCCCACGTCTCGCAAAAGCGGCGAGACGTGGGGCACCCCCAGTTGCGATTATGAATCTAAGCTGACCGCCAACCACGACAACTTTTCTTCGAAAGGAACTCATGACACGCCAACCTGGACTCTATGCCACGTTTGATACCACCGAAGGAACGATCGTCTGCCGCCTGTTCGAAAAAGATGCGCCCAAGACGGTCGCCAACTTTGTCGAACTCGCCGAGGGTAGGCGCGAGTGGAAGCATCCGGCGACGGGAAAGAAATCGAAAGACCGGCTCTACGACGGAACAATCTTTCACCGCGTGATTCCTGACTTCATGCTTCAAGGCGGCGACCCGCAGGGGACGGGCACCGGCGGCCCGGGATATCAATTCGAAGACGAGACCAAAGGCTCGCCGCACAAGTTCGATCAGCCGGGCAAGCTGGCGATGGCGAACGCCGGCCCGAACACCAATGGCTCGCAATTCTTCATCACGACCGTCCCGACGACGTGGCTAACCGGCAAGCACACGATCTTCGGCGAAGTGGTCGAAGGTCAGGATGTGGTCGAGAAGATCACGCGGGTCCCGCGCGGAAGAAATGATCGTCCGAATAAGGATGTGGTGCTGCAGAAGGTTTTCATCGAGCGCGCGTGAGATGCAGGCCGCATCGGCGGAAGCAAGTACAGCCGCAGTTCTAGCGATTCGGCAAGGTTTTGATACCAGGAGCATGGATCAACTTGGCATCAGCCGTAACAAGGGTGAGATCGAAGACCTTCGCTGTCGCGGCGAGAAAGTGATCGGCAGGATCGCCGTGCGGTAGATCTAGAGACTCCAGGGCTTGTGCCACCTCAAACGTTAGAGGTGCTTCCCGTAATGGTGCCAAAGTCATGGCGCGCCGAATCCAAGTGGAAAAACCTTCTGCAATCTCGACGCGCCCTTTTCGGCGCAAGATAAGCACTTCCCAGATACTCGCCGGGGAAAGCCAGAGCTCGTTTTCTGGGTTTGTGAGTGCTTTGGCTACCCGCGACGACAGCCGCTTGGAATCACCGACGCTCCAAATCCAAATGTGAGTGTCAAGAAGTAGCTTCATTCACGCCATGCGTTCCAGTCTTCCCAACTGCCAGTAGGGCTGACAATATCGCCGACGATCTCTATTGTCCCGGCCATACTTCCCAGCCACGACTTCGGCATTTCTTTCGGGGCAGGCGGGATGACTTCTGCCACCGGCTTGCCGAAGCGGGTAACCCGAATGGGCTTGCGGGTCTTGCGGACCTCTTCCAGGATGCCGAGGCACTTGGCCTTAAATTCGGAGATGGCGATTTCCTTCATGAGAGAATTGTACCATGGTCAATGACCATGGTCGACTCCCTTTCTTTCTGTATCGAAAGCAATTAGCCGAAAGGGGCAGATTCCTGCAATAATTTGCCGTGATCCTGGACGTGGCATGACGAACCGCGCGGAAGATATGCGCCACTGGAATATCGGTTATTTTTTCTGCCTAGCCGCAGTTGTGATCGCACTGTCATTGGCGGTCTCCGGACAAGCACAGTCCGACCCGTGGCTGATTCTGACAAATGGAGAGGCCGGATCGATCAACTGCCACACGACTCGTGAAGACCTGGTGCGGCTCTATGGAACTGCGAATGTTGTTGATCAGGAGGTGGACGTTGGCGAGGGAGACGTCGAATCCGTAACTATCGTTTTCCCCAATGTCCCGCAACGTTCAATCGAGATTTCATGGAAAGATCCCTCCAAGAAAACGATTCCCGAACGGGCTAGGATCTGGGGAAAGGCGAGCCGCTGGCATGCTGCGCATGGAATATCCTTGGGGACCTCACTGACTGAATTGAACCGCCTGAACGGTCGGCCCTTTGTAGTCGGGGGCTTCGGAACGGACGAACCGGGCTGGATCACGTCATGGCGCGGCGGCTCACTTGAAGAACTTGAAACTCCTGGCGGCCGTGGGGTCGTGCTACAACTCGATTACACAGTGCCCAGAGGGATGAGAGTGACGCTCTCCGACGTCAACGGCGACTCTCATCGTGCCGTGATTCAGAAGCTGAATTTTCGCGTCCGTGAGATAAGCTGGATGTTCTAACCCTGTTTCGACAGCGATCGCCTGCATCTAACTGCTAAACTCCGATCACTCCACACAACTCCTTCACCGCGGCAGCGCTCTTATCCAGGCCGGCTTTCTCCTCGGGCGTCAGCTTGATCTCGATGATCTGCTCGATTCCCTTCGTCCCCAGCTTCACCGGCACGCCAACATAGAGTCCGTTGATGCCGTATTCGCCTTGCAGATAGGCGGCGCAGGGCAGAATTTTTTTCTTGTCCTTGAGAATCGCTTCGACCATCTCTGTGGCCGCGGCAGATGGAGCGTAGTACGCTGACCCGGTCTTCAGATACTTCACGATCTCGGCGCCGCCATCGCGTGTGCGCTGAACCAGCGCGTCCAGCCTGGATTTCTCGATCAATTCGGTGATTGGAACTCCGGCAACCGTGGAATAGCGCGGCAGCGGAACCATGGTGTCGCCGTGTCCGCCGAGTACGAACGCCGTTACATTCTCGACGCTGACTTTCAGTTCGTCCGCAATAAATGCTCGAAACCGGGCCGAATCGAGCACGCCGGCCATCCCGATGACGCGCTCGCGTGGGAATCCGCTGAGCTTATAGGCGGCTTGCGCCATCGCATCGAGAGGATTCGAAACGATGATCAGAATGCAATTCGGCGAGTTCTTCACCACCTCGCCAACCACAGCCTTCATGATGTTGTAGTTCGTATTGAGCAGGTCGTCGCGGCTCATCCCCGGCTTGCGCGGAATGCCGGCGGTGATGACGACGATGTCGGAATTTGCCGTATCGGCGTAGCTGTTCGTGCCGCTGACGTGCGCGTCGCGCTTTTCGATGGGCATGGCCTCGAGGAGGTCGAGTCCCTTGCCCTGTGGCACGCCTTCGATGATGTCGATCAGTACAACGTCGGCGAGCTCTTTGGAGGCAATCCAATGGGCGGCCGTTGCACCCACATTTCCCGAACCTACGATCGTGACTTTCTTTCGCATGGTATGAAACCTCGATTTAGTAATTTGGTAATTTTGTAATTTGTGAATTGAAAAACACCGAACCCAACCAACGGTGAGATTCCTGAAAAATTACAAGATTACCCGATTACCAAATTACAAGATCTCTCCGGCTGGCCTGCAGAGTTCGGGCTACACGAGCACTCCCGCCCCCATGTTTTCGATCATGTATCCGGCGAATTCGCTCGTTTTGACTTTAGTCGCTCCCGGCATGAGCCGCTCGAAGTCATACGTAACTTTCTTCTGCTCGATGGTGCGCTCCATGCTTTGTTCGATCAGGTCGGCGGCTTCGTTCCAGCCCAGATGACGGAACATCATGACGCCCGACAGGATCACCGAGCCGGGATTGATTACGTCCTTGTCCGCATATTTCGGCGCGGTGCCGTGTGTGGCTTCAAAGATGGCGTATCCGTCACCAATGTTCGCGCCCGGAGCGATCCCAAGCCCTCCGACCTGCGCCGCGCAGGCATCGGAAATGTAGTCGCCGTTCAGGTTCGGCGTAGCCAGTACCTTGTATTCGTCGGCACGCGTCACCACCTGCTGGAAGATCGAGTCAGCGATTCGGTCGTTGATCATGATCTTCTGCTTCCAGGCTCCCTTGCCGTGAGTCGCGTAGATTGCGTCGAGAACGTCTTTCACTTCCTTCTCTACACTCTGCCTGAACGCCGGGGGAGCAAACTCCATGCCGGGCTCGATCATCTCCGCATTCTGCGCGACGCTCAGATTCGGATTCTTGTCTTTGTTATCAAGAATCCAGCTCTCGCGCTCGGTGACAACCTTGTCGCGGAATTCATCGGTGGCGATTTCGTATCCCCACTTGCGGAAGGCACCCTCGGTGAATTTCTGGATGTTCCCCTTGTGGACGAGTGTAACGGTCTTCAGCCCGTTCTCGATCGCGTGCACGATCGCCATGCGGACCAGGCGCTTGGTCCCGGTTACCGAGATCGGCTTGATGCCCACGCCTGAGTCGAGCCGGATTTGCTTCTTCCCGCCTTTCAACATGTCTTTGTTCAGGAATTCAATCAGGCGCGCGCACTCGGGAGTTCCCTGCTCCCATTCGACTCCGGCGTAGACGTCTTCGGTGTTCTCGCGGAAGATCACGACATCCATGCGCTCGGGATGCTTCACCGGGGAGGGCACGCCCTGGTAGTACTTCACCGGACGGACGCAGGCGTAAAGATCGAGAATCTGCCTTAACGCGACGTTCAGCGACCGTATACCACCGCCAACGGGCGTTGTCAGCGGTCCTTTGATGGCAACACGAAATTCGCGGATCGCTTCCACCGTGTCATCGGGCAGCCAGGTGTCGAATTTTGCCTTGGCCTTCTCGCCCGCGAAAACCTCGTACCACACGACACGGCGCTTGCCTTTGTAGGCTTTTTCCACCGCGGCGTTGAAGACACGCAGCGAAGCCTTCCAGATGTCGCGGCCGGTGCCGTCTCCCTCGATGAAAGGAATAATCGGATTGTCGGGAATGTCATGCTTGCCCCCGTCATAGCCGATCTTCTTGCCATCCGCCGGGACCGCAACTCCGTTATAAGAGCCTGCCATACCAACGCCTCCCAGGAATTCTCTGTTCGATGTGAAAACCAACAATTATAAAGAATTCGGAACTGCTGGGCATCCCAGGTGTTGAAATTCTATTCAATGCCTGCTGACTTCCGCCGCGCATCGAGCACCCTTGTTGCGCGCCGCCCACAGCAATTTATGCGGATTTGAATCAAATCCGCGTGACCAGAATCACGGGCCCCAGTGATTTCGTCCAGAACGGGGCTATCGGCAGACTGAAACCAAAACTGTGGGATAATGCACAATCCCGGAGGTTCGCATGGCCCTGCTTCGAATCCCGATCGTTCGACTCCTGATCAGCCTCTGTTTCGTCGCGTCGCTTTCCTGCTTCGCATTCGCCGACGATTCCCACGACCGTACCCAATTCGCCCACAACATCACGGTTGCACCCGGAGAAAAGGCCACGGATGTCACCTGCTTCGGTTGCAGTGTCCGCGTGAGGGGGCACGTCGGCGGCGATGTCACCACCTTCTTCGGCAATGTGACTATCGAAGGCGAAGGGCAGGTTGGTGGCGACACCACCGTCTTTGCTGGAAGTGTTCGCGTTGACCGAGGCGTCAGCGTGAGGGACGTCACAATCTTCGGGGGAGAACTTCACCGGGATTCGGGAGCGACCGTCGGCGACGTCACCGAGTTCCGGGGCGGCTGGTGGCTGCTGTTGATCTTCGGACTGCCGCTCGCGCTGCTGGGCGCAGTGATTGCGCTGATTGTTTGGTTAGTGAGAATGGCCACTCGGCACAGGGTCCCGCTCGCGGCATAGCGTTACCAGCGCCGTGATCCGAAGCTCTTGCGCACCCCCAGGCTCATGTAGCGTCCCCAGGGGCCGTTGTTGCCCAGGTCCGCGACGCCCAGGTTTGTGTCCCGCGCGCCCAACCGGTCAAATAGAAAGTGCTGCGTCACTCTGAACTCGAATCCGCGGGTCAGGTAAATTCCTGCGCCCCACGAGTGCTCGATGCCAATGGCGTCCGGAGACCAGGTGTAGAGCGTCTTCGGAATCGTCTTTCCAAACAGGAAGGTTGGAGCGCCAAAGACCATAAACCGACGCAGCGGCCCGCGTCCGAAAGGCCGAACCTCCAGGATCCCAGAAAGCATGTAGCGCGCAAAAAGGCTGCAGGGCGCGTTCACGCCGCCGTAATTTCCGGCGTTCCCGGCGCAGAGATTGGGATCGATCTCGTTGTGCGGCGGAGCAAGGTCGAACTGCGCCCATCCCCAGAGCATGTCCTTGGGAAAAAACATGCGGTCCTCCGGACTGGCTTCGTGCCAGCTTCCCGAAGCACTGTCATTTTGCAGGTTGAGGGTTGGGGAGACCTGGGCTCCCGCAAGTGAGATCAACACAGGCACGGCCAAAGTCCACGCCCACTTTTTCATTGCTCCTCCGGTTTTCGAATAAAGCCCGCTCGGATAAGCGCTGGGACAAATGCCGCCCATCCGGCATCGAGTAAAGCGGAACATTGTAACCTGAGCTGCGAGGGAGCCATCCAGCCCCGTGAAACCTCTGATCACGCCTTCCAGAATTCATATCCCATACTTCATTTTCTTCCATTCATAGTACGTTGATGTTATGTAACACCGACTAACCCCACGAGAAATCAGGAGTTCCCGTTTGGTTCGCGGATTGCACTCGGCAGAAGTACCCACGTTTCCCAGGAACTCTATGCCCCAAGAGATTTCGGTTTCGTACCAGGCGATTAAGAGCAAGGTCTATCGGTTGATTGACGCACTTGTGGTTGGTGAGAAGAGCGAAGCTGAGGTGCAGGAATCGGTGCGCCGGTGGTGGGCACTGATCCATCCGGCGGATCGCCCGATTGCCCAGAAGTATTTGCTCATGGTGCTGGGACGCTCGAACTCCGCCCTGGACGCCATGGGTTCAGAGCTTCTGTCGGTAAGTGGTTGCAATCCAGTTCCGCCCCCGCTCACCGAGTCATCGCTGCCCAGCCGCCGCATGAGGCTGGTCGAGCGGATGATGAAAGAAAGCTCAGTCCGCACCGCCGTCTAGAGTTGGCTTTTGCGACCCAAGCGTATCCCGGTATCCCGTTGCGCCCGATCCTCCGTTGTGCTACCCCGACTTTTTCTGACGCACTCCTCACTCCACCCGCAAGGCGCGAACTGGCTCCAGAGTGGCTGCTTTGCGTGCTGGAACCAGAGTGGCGATCAGCGCCGCTGCGCTTAGAACCAACGTCGTGAGAACCAGAATGTCGGGAGCGTAAGGCTTCACTCCAAACAGCTGGGTCGCCATTCCGTATCCGGCGAGAATCGTCGCAGGAATCCCGACCGCCAGTCCGATGGCAATCTGGAGGAACGCTCCGCGCAGCACCAGCCGTAGGACCTTGACCCGATCCGCTCCCAGCGCCATGCGGATTCCGATTTCGCTGGTCCGTCGCTCGACCGAATAGGCGGTCACGCCGTAGAGGCCGACGGAAGCCAGCACCAGCGCGAGAATTCCGAACAGCGACGTCAATCTTGCCAGCATCACGCTCTGAGCAAAGTTACCGTCCACCTGATCACGGAAGGTCTGGAAATCGATGAGCGCCAGGTCAGGACTGAGACTTGCCAGCGCACGGCGCGCCTGAGCTTCCAGCCCGGGCACCGGGCCGTGCGTTTTCAACACCGCGGCGTTCAGAGAGTGATTGGCATTCTCGAAGGCGACAAAACGCGGATCATCGTAACTAACCCATTGCGTTTCCGGCAGAAAGAATGTGGGCCGGATCTTACTAGTCGGCTCCCAGTATTCCGTGTCCTCGGTGACACCGACAATTTCAAACGTCCCGGCATATTTTTGCTCGATGATTCCAAAATGCTTGCCAATGAGATCATCGTCTTTGAAAAAATGCTTGGCAAAGGTCGAATTCACGACGGCGACTCTGGTGCTCGAAGCCGTGTCCTGCAGGGTGATGGCGCGGCCTTTCAGAATCTTGGTACCGATGCTCTCGAAATATCCGTCACTAACCCGGAGCCAGGACGACTCGTTCTGATTGCTATCAGGCGGCGGGGGTGCCTGTCCTTCGATGTAAACCGTCTCGCCCCAGTTATCCCCCTCCATCGGGGTATAAAGCGCGAAGCTGACCTGCTCGACCCCAGGTATCGAGCCCAGGTTATCGTGCAATTGCTGGAAGAACGCAGGAAGTTGGTCGACTTTAATACCGGCCATCTGCGGATCGAAATGCAGAATGTACCGGTTGGTGACGTCGAAACCGAAATTTTGCCGCTGCATGTTGCGCAGGCTCTCGGTGAGCAGACCGGCCGCGCAGAGCAGAACTAGCGACAGCGCCGCCTGCGCCACGACCAGCGATTTCTGGGTCCATCCGCCAGAATGCTGAGTCGAGCGGTAAGCACCGCGCAAGGCGTCAGCAGGATCGGAGCGAGCGGTCATCCACGCTGGGGCGACACCGAAGAGAATTCCGGTCAGGATCGAAACTACGAACGTAAAGGCGAGCACCGGTAGCGACGGCGTGGCGCTGATCGCCACATGCTGATCGTGAAACGCCAGGTGCAAGATTAAGCGCGTGCCAAAGAAAGCCAGTCCCACGCCCAAAATTCCGCCCAGCACCGCGAGCAACGCACTCTCGGTCAGAACCTGCGTGATTTGCCTCGCCTTGGATGCCCCGAGCGCGGTTCGCAGCGCGGTGTGCTGGCGACGGCTGGCAGCCCGCACCAGCATCAGATTCGCGACGTTCGCACAGGCAATCAGCAGCACAAAACCCGTTACCCACATCAGCAGATGCAGCCCCGACTGGTATTCATCCCGCATCATCTGGACCCCGGCGCCGCCGGGAGAAAGGTGCAGCGTCTGCTTGGCCACCATGTCGCGTTCGGGGCCTTTCAGCTTGCTATTCGGCCCGAGGAGCCACTGCTTGAGCTCCACCTGCAAGCGCGCTTCAATCTGCTTCGGATTGGCTCCTGGGGCGAGGCGGCCGGTAATGTCGAGATAGTCGGCCTCCGGAAACAGCAAAGTAGCCGTGGAACCATTGATCGTCACCTGCGTGTTGAGCGGGAGCCAGAAGGCGGGGACGCTTTCCATGCGGTCGCCATAAAATCCGGGCGGAGCGATGCCGATCACGGTAAAAGGCACGCGTTCGATCACGAAGCTGCTGCCCACGACGGACGGGTCCCGCCCGAATTTTTCTTGCCAGGCCGCATAGCTGATGACCGCAACGGGATCGGCGCCTTTGCGATCATCATCCGGCCGGAACAGGCGGCCGCTATAGGCACCGATCCCGAGCATCGAAAAATAGTTCCCCGAAACGTATTGAGTGCGCAGCGACTCGGCCTGCTGGTTGCTGCCCATGCGGCGTACGCCGAGCAGGTTGCGTCCGGCCTGGTAGGCGGCGAGTTCGGCGAAGCCGGGCGTGTTGTCGCGGAACGTGATGTATTTGTCGTAGGAGAAGAGCGACCAACTGTCCTGCAGGCCGCCATTGACGCAGCAGTTCTCGTTGTCCCCGACTCGAATCAGTTCGCTCGGCTTCGATACCGGCAACGACCGCAGCAGCACGGCATGGACTAGCGTGAAGATCGCGGTTGTCGCGCCGATCCCAAGAGCCAGCGTGAGCACTGCCGTGGCTGTGAATCCGGGTGCGTGTGCGAATTGCCGCAAGCCGTATCGGATGTCGTCGAGAAATTGCATGGGGCCTCCGAGAGAGTGTACGGGATTATGCTGCCGGCAGTTCCCGGCGGTACCTGAATGTAGACGGCTGTTTCGTGAGGGTTAGACGGTTCGGGAGATGAGTCGGTGAGCAGGGGGATTGGGCTGGTGCCCAACTTCCGGTTTGAATTTCACCACAACTGAGGGTGCCCCACCCTTCGCGGTTTTGTCGAGTCCCGGGACATGCTTTACATTTTGTCCCTAGACATCCCTTACAGTTGGAGGAGAGGAACTGGGCCCGGGGTCCAGTTCGCGGAGCAGAGTGGCACAGTAGAACACCAACATCCGATCCTCCACTCGCACGACTTGCACCTGCTCCCCAGCCAACGCTTTGCTGACTTTCCACTTTCGGTTCTGAATATCCA
>Ga0335081_10000493_pt1 | contig 67835 bp, 51 predicted proteins | sample Lox_Sample_35_FD_206713 | JGI IMG/M metagenome (GOLD analysis project Ga0335081, IMG submission 206713) | Soil microbial communities from Loxahatchee National Wildlife Refuge, Florida, United States - Lox_Sample_3.5 | ecosystem: Environmental > Terrestrial > Soil > Wetlands | place: USA...
TAATTCCAGCTAATCTCCTCGCCGAAATAGAGCCAGGCAAACACGCTGAATACGGACAGCGTGATAACCTCCTGAATAATCTTCAATTGGAACGCGGTGAACTCTCCGTAGCCTAGGCGATTCGCGGGAACCTGAAAGCAATATTCCAGAAAGGCGATCATCCAGCTCACCACGATCGCGGCAATCAGCGGAGCCCGCCGGTACTTCAGGTGGCCGTACCACGCGATGGTCATGAAAATGTTCGAGCAGATTAGAAGGAGGACAGTTTTCATACGAAATCCTACCATGACTCACAGAACTCCCACCCCCTATGAGGCCAAAACGGATGCGCGCGCGACGGATTGCGCTGGAACAACGCTTGCGCATTGCGCTAGAATCTTTCCCGCCAACTTGACGACGGAATGGCATTAGACCTCGGTTCCTCCCCGCACTCTGGTCTTCTGATTGCCGCGATTGGCGCAGCTCGGCTGCAAATCGCGCAGCGATCATCCAATTTCACGGGATTAGAAGAAACTCGAAGAGGCTCACAAGAAGGCTGAACCCATGCGGAACTCTGCTGTTATCTTTTTTGCCGTTGCCCTCGCCGCGATTCTCCCCGGCGCCTCCTACGCGCAACAGAAATCACAAAGCTCGATCTTCACCGCCAGGGTCTCTGGCGAAGCGAACGTTCCGGAGGCGCGCGAGGTGCACATCGACCCGGCGCTCAACGCCGCCGCCGATCAAGCGCGTGCGGCGGATCGTCTTCTGATGGAAGCGGTCGCTGCGAATGACGGGAGCGCCGCGACGAGCCTCCTGGCCTCCGAATTTACCTGGATCGATCGCGATGGCCGCAGCCGCGGCAAGTCCGAGCTCGCGGATCGGATGATCTTGCTCTCCGCGGGGCCGGACGCAAACCTCGCCATGCGTGTTTATGGCCGCCTGGCCCTGGTGACCGGCACGCATAATCTCATTCCGGACGGCGCGGAAGCGTTCTTCACTCGTGTGTGGGTTCGCCAGGGATTTGATTGGCGGCTGCTGCTGTACCAGGAAACCGCCCCCGGCGATTTCTCGGCCAGGGGCAACCGCAATGGAACCGCCGGCCCGCGGCCGCTCACCTGCGACAATCCTTGCAGTTCGCTGCCTTACAAGCCGCTCTCGCCCGACGCACAGGAGATCGTCGCCTCTTTCATGGCCGGAGAAAAAGCGCTCTTCGAAGGCGACGCCGATTCGGCCGGCCGCATTCTCGGCGATGACGCCACGTTCATCATGCCGGATGGTTACGAGCCCATCGGCAAGATGCAGCGGGTGGCCACCATCCGGAATCTCCGGCAAGCCGACCAGCCCGATCCCCCGCCCGCCGTTGCCTCCATGGCCCTGTGGGTGTTCGGCAGGGCAGCCGTCATGTCCGCCGACCAGGAATCGTCGCTTGGTCAATTCCTCCGCACCACGGGTATCTGGGCCAAGCGCGAGGCTGGCTGGCAGCTCATCTTCAGCCAGCAAACCGAAGTCCAGTAGCGGTCGCGAAATGAGCCGCTCGCCGCGCGGAATAGGTCCAGGTTTCCACACGATTTCGCCAGCTTTTCAACCGTTTGTTGCGTATCGCGCGCCTGTACAGCATTTCCTGTACTTGCTTCACGCTGAGGCATTAGTTAACGTACCCTCCGCGAAGAGATGCGCCCCGCCCCCCCCGGCGCGGCCTTTCGCGCCGTTGGACGAGCGCCCCGCATAGACCTACGGATGCTTACAACGAGCAGAGAGCGCCTTTGCCCATGTTGCAGCGAAAGGGACTACGAGTTTGAGAATTTTAGTCGCCGACGATCATGAGGTGATCCGGCGCGGCATTCGGGCCCTGCTGGCTTCCGAACAGAACTGCGAAGTCTGCGGCGAAGCGGTAGATGGCCAAGACGCCGTGGACAAGGCGCACCAACTCCGCCCGGACCTCATCATCATGGACGTCAGCATGCCAAACCTGAACGGTTTGGAAGCGACGCGCGTCATCCGCAGAAGTCTCCCCAGCACGCAAATCCTCATCCTCACCCAGCACGACTCGCAGGAGATGATGCGCCAGGCGTTCAATGCCGGCGCCCGCGGGTTTGTGGTCAAGTCCTCGGTCGCCCATGATCTGCTGAACGCGGTGGAAGCGGCTCAACGCGGAGAGACGTTTTTTGACTCGGCGGCTGTTCCCAAGGTTGCGGCTGCCAGCCCGGCGGCGGATGCCAAGATCATTCTCGAGCGCGAAGCCGAACTGGAGCAGGCGCTTCGCGAGAGCGAGGAGCGCTATCGCGCCCTAGCCACGGCCACCGACCAGGTGGTCTGGCGCTGCGATGCCGCCGGGAACAATATTTGGGTCTCCGAAAATTGGCAGCAGCTCACCGGCTGGGAAGGCGAAACGGCTGCTGGGCGTGGTTGGCTGAACTTTGTGCATCCCGATGAGCGTCCCCATGTGGAGCAAATCTGGCAAGAATCGTTGCGGGCGGGCCGCGAATTTCAGGCCGAGGTCCGCATGCGTACGCGCGACGGCGACTGGCGATATTTCGAAGCGCGCGGAGTTCCCGTGCGCAACCCGGACGGCACTGTACGGGAGTGGATCGGCGCGAACGTGGATATCACCGCTCGCAAGCGCGTCGAGCAGGAACTCAAGGCCAGCCAGCACCGCCGGTTCATGGCCTTTTCCGCTGCTCGTGTCGGCGGATTTTCCTGGGACCCGGTCAGCGGCGAATCCGAGCTCACTTCCCAACTGCAGGAGATCTTCGGCTTCGAACCCGAGGAGGCGACCAAGGGCCCGCACTTGGAAAAGTGGCTCGCCAAGGTCCACGAGGATGATCGGGCCATGGTTTTGCAGCGCATGCATGAGAGCGAATCCTCCGGCAGCATGGATTTCGAATATCGCTATCGCCATCCCCAGCGCGGTTTGCGCTGGCTCTACACCAAGGGGCAGTTGCGCGACGACGCCGAGACCGCGGCCGGTCAGCCCGCCCCACGCAAAATGGCCTATGGTGTGGTCCTGGACATCACGGAGCGAAAAAAAGCCGAGGAGGCGCTTTCCCTCAGCCAGCAGCGTTTGATGATTGCGCTCGCCGCATCGCGTACCGGCACCTATCGCCTGGATCCGCAGACCAACTCATTCCTGCACTTCAGCACCAATCTGAGCGATCTGCTCGCTCTGCCTCCGGATGCGACCGTCGACTCCTGCGAGGATTTTCTGAAGCGCGTGCATCCGGACGATTTGCTCGCCGTGCGGGCCGAAATTGCGCGCTCGCGCGTGGCGGGCGAATTCCAGCTCGAATACCGAGTCGTCTTGCCGGATGGCCGCGTCCGCTGGCTTTATGACCGCGGTCAATTGATGCCCGATCCCATCAGCGGCGCCACTTGCGTTGTGGGAGCCTGCACCGACATCACCGATCGCAAGCGCGCGGAGGCCGAACTCAAGCTCGTGCACGACGAGCTCGAGGCTCGCGTCAATCAGCGAACCGCCGAGCTGCGCGCCGCCGAAGCGGGACTGCGCATGCTCTCCGGACGCCTGATGCAGCTGCAGGATGAGGAGCGGCGGCGCATTGCCCGCGAACTGCACGACAGTTCCGGCCAGGCTTTGGCCGCGCTGAGCATGTGCATTTCCATGGTGGAGCGCGAAAAGGCCAAACTCACCGAGCGTGCCTCCCGCAACCTCGCCGACGCCGCGCGCCTCGTCCGCGAGTTGTCCCAGGAACTGCGCACCATGTCTCATCTGCTCCATCCTCCTTTGCTCGACGAGGCCGGCTTGGAGTCCGCGCTGCGCTGGTTTGTGGAAGGCTTCGCTCAGCGCAGCGGAATCGAAGTGAATCTCGATCTCGCACCCGAACTCGGCAGGCTTCCCAAGGAGATGGAGATCGCCGTCTTTCGCGTCGTGCAGGAGTCTCTCGCCAATGTGCACCGGCATTCGGGCAGCAAGACCGCGGAGGTGCTCGTCGCGCGCGACGCTCAGAAGGTGACGTTGGAGATTCGCGACCGGGGTCGCGGCCTCTCCCCAAATGGAGAGGCGGCTTCCGCTCCGACCATCCCTGGAGTCGGCATTCAGGGCATGCGCGAGCGGGTCAGGCAACTGGGCGGGAACTTCGAGATCGAGTCCATCCAAGGCAATACGGTTGTTCGGGCGAACATCCCTCTGGCAGCCGCGGACGCTAACAACCAAATGGCCCGGGCCAGCTCAAGATAAAGATTCACTCTGCAGCCGGGAACTCCAGCGCCGCGTTTTACGCCTCGATAATGTGGTTACGAATCGCGTAACGCACCAATTCGGTCACCGAGTGGCAGTCCAGCCGCCTCATGATATTGGCGCGATGCGTTTCCGCCGTTTTCACGCTGATATTCAGCGCTACCGCCACTTCCTTGGAGCTTTTCCCTTCGGCCAGCAATTGCAGGATCTGCTTTTGCCGTGCCGTCAGCCGCAATCCATTCTTGCGGCCGTTGTCATCTTCGTTCTCTTTCGTCGGGCGCCCGAGGTATCCCTCCAGGACCATCTGCGCAACCTTGGGCGTGAAAAACGTTTTGTTGCGCCGCAGCGCATCGACCGCTGATACCAGATCTCGCCCGGCATCCGACTTCAGCAAATAACCCCGCGCTCCGGCTTCCAGCGTCTGCCGGATCAGGGGGTCGGAGTCGTACATGGTTAGGATCAGCACTTTTGTCGACACGGTTTTCAGAATCTCGCGCGCTGCTTCGAGGCCGTTCAGTTCCGGCATGCTCAGATCCAGAATGGTCACATCGGGCTGCACGAGCTTGGCCTTCTCTACCGCTTCGCGTCCATCGGACGCTTCCGCTGCAACTTCCCAGCCGGGCTGCTCCTCCAAAAGCGTGCGCACGCCTTTGCGGACCACATCATGATCGTCCGCCACTAACAAACGGAGTGTCCCCATCATCTCCTCCAGCTGATTGGGTGCGTGGCCTATTTTGTGTACTGCGAGAACCTCACACTGACTTCTCAAGCAGGGGCGGTAGTGGGCCGGACTGGCGAACCTGAGGAGAATGCCGCTGCATCTACATTGCCTACAACTCTTTTTCCCCAGCTTTGCTTACAGCATCCCGCCTTTGGAAAATATTTTCCATAGGGATTTTACCCTAGGGAAACCCTGAAGGCCGCATGACGAAATTCCGTCAAGGAATGCAAGAGACCTCTAAAAATACTGATGCGGAATGCGGGTTGCCGGGTCAAAAAATAAACGAAAATTCTCTGCGAAGCCTGGTCCATGGTGCGTGGGCTAAGCGGCGTCGGGAACTAGTTCGCCTGGAACGCCACGGTGACCGTTGTAGTCGTCTCGATGGCCTGCCCTTCGAGCGTCGCGGGACGATAGCGCCACTGACGGATAGCGTCCAGCGCGGCTTGTACCAGCCGGGGATCGCCGCTCACGGCAGTGAGGTTTGTGGGCACTCCATCCTTGCCGATCGTCGCCTTGACCCGCACTTCGCCCCGCACGCCATCCTTTATCGCCGCGCTCGGGTAGACAGGAGCAACGCGCTTCACAAGAACCGCCGCCTGGAGATTCCCGCCTGGAGTACCCGGCTGAACGGGAGCTGGTCCGGGAACGTTCGGTCCAGTCACAGGCAAATTCTCAGCCAATGAACCGATCGGCGGCGTGATGCCGTCGAAAATTGACGGCGGCACGTTCTGCGCTTGGGAGCCCACGGGCGCGCCCTTCAGAGGACGAGCCAGCACAAGTTCGGCCGGGCTCGCTGTCTTGGGCTGCTTTATTTCCGGGGCCGGCTCCGCAATGGCAGCATCGGCTTCACTGGGGCCCTCCGGTTGCGCGGCGTTCTTTCGAGCCGGCGCCGCGGCCGGTTGCGCGTTGCGGCGCGACGACGTATCGACAAACGGCGATCCTGCGACGCCGCCGCTCTTCAGAATCCAGCGTCGGTTGTTCACGTCCGCGACTTCCACCTGGAATTCTCGTATGCCGGACTCCAAGGGCGTAGCGGCTGATTTTGCATTTGTGGTCGCCAGCACTCGCGTGCGGAGCGAGGGCACTCCGGCCACGATCGCCAGCACTAGGACTGCACCGGCAGCGGCGCCGATGCCGATCTTTAGCGCTTGGGACGCGGGGTTCTCCTCGACGTTCGGTATCGGTTCTTTGCCTTGCGCTTCCCACATTTCACGCTTGCGCGCGGGTACCTGGGATTGAAGGCTGATACGCTGCGTGCCTTCGTCGTTGGAAACAGCAGCCGGAGGCGCCGTTCCTCTATCCTGGCTTTGGCTGGAGACGGAATTCACTGCCGGGGAGGGCGGCATTTGCTTAACGCGGGGTCCTCCGCCCGCAGCGGCTGAGTCGGCTGATAGCGCGATTGGCGAAGCGGGAACGGAAGTTTCCGAAGCCGACGCAGCCACAATGCCGGAATGCACCCGGCTGGAAATTCCGTCCGACGGCACACCGGCCGGCGGATACGTTTTTCCCGCGGCATTGCTCGCTGGTTTCGAAGGCTTGCCCACAGCGGGTTCGCCGCCCGGCGTCGCAGGCTTCGCTGCGGCGATTGCTTGCTCCTCGCTTGGTTTCGCAGATGGAAGAGCATTCTCCGTCTGGATCCTTTGGATTGCGTTAGCGCCGCGATCAGCATTCGCAACGTCAGCGGAAATTGCTGCCGCGGCTTCTTCGGAAGCCGGCTGTGTTGCGAGATCGGCAGGAGCTTGGACCAGTTCGGGCTCCACGATTGATTCGCTCTTAACGGAAGCATTCTCAGCTTCGGCTAAGTTACTGCCCGCCTCAACGCCGGTCGCTTCCGCCTCTGCCGCAACCGTTCCGGCCCACACGCCAATCTGTTCGCGCTGTTCGGGTTTCAATTCGACGAAACGCAGCCCGCCGCCTTTCCCGGATTCGTCCAGCCACGCGACTTCGGCGTAGCCTTCGATCAAACCACTCGCCTTAGGCAGCTTGAATTTCACCAGCACCGACTGCTCTAGGCTCACGGGCGCGACGCTGTGGAAGCCCAGTCCGCCCTCGGCTAGATCGATAAGAATCGCCCCGTTGTCGGGACCGAGATCCACATAGGCCAACCCTTCCATTCTTCGGCGGGCGTGAACCCTTCGCTCGGTTTCCTTCGGCGATGACTCTGAGCTTGCTGATGACATCGTTAATCTCTCCACGCGCCTACCTCGGCAGTGCCGAGGCCAGTTTTAACTCCTGCCATCCGCTGGGAAATTCGATTTCAAACCGGTCTGCCTGATCGAAAAGAACAAAGGCCTGCACGTCCGTCAGCTTTTGGTTGATGAAATCCCGGAGCTTGTCCTGGAACGCCGTGTCGCTGTCGTCCGGCCAGCCAAAAGCCGAAGGCACCTCCAGCGCCACACGCGCTCGCTGCCGGGCGGGAAGGAATGTTGGATAGCTCAGTCGCACCGGTTGCTGTGAGCTCAAGCTTCCGTCCGCCCGTAGCCTGCTCATCACCACCGCTGTGGGGCCGTCCGCCAAGCGGTAGTCGGAATCGGTGTGATTGGTCACCTCGTAGGCCACGTACAACGCCGCGTTCCCCGAATCCAGTTGTCGTAACTGCGCGCCCACGTAGCTCGCCGTGATCGCGCTCGAGTTCCACGGTTTCGGCGTTGGCGCCCCGGGACTGCTGCGAAGATAGACAATCAGCGCCGTCAGGATCAATGCCAGAAGAAAGCCCAATAGTGGTAATTTATTTCCTCTCACGTTGCCTCGCGGAACGCAATTTCTGCCGATTTTTCAGTCGCTTACAGCTTCTTCTTCAACGTCGGATATCCCGGACTATACACCTTTTCGGGCCCTTCATGAGTCTTCAGGAGCAATCATCGTACCGAAGATTTGCACATCTTGAGACGAGTTCGCCCCTATGCGCCCTCAGAAAGGCCGGGAACGCCCATTTTGTCGATCCGCTCGTTTTGAGGTGTCTCTAGAATGGGTTGAGCGCCCGGGAAGAGAAGACAAACGCGATGGCCACCTTACTCGGTACCGCTTGCCCCTCGCGCAGCGCGGCTCGGAATCGCCACTGTTTCGCAGCCTCGAGCGCCTGCGCGGCGAACCCTCCGGGGAGATCCCGCAGAATGCTCACGTCGCCCGTTGAGCCGTCGGCTTTGACGCTCGCCTGAACAACAATGGCTCCGTAGGCAACCGTGCTCGCCGGATAGCCCGCGTAGGTGCCGGACAGAATGGCAGGAGCGGTAAATTCACTGCTCGCACCTTCGGACTCCTTGCTCGGAGGCACCCCGTTCAAAGCCGGCGGATTGGCGAGGTACACGGCATGGCGAAACGCGAAAGCCACAAGCATCTCCGAATCCTCGGCCCGGCCGTTTTGCGTGGCAGGGGAAAATTTCCAACTTTTCAATGATTGCTCCGCGGCAGCGGTGAAGGGCGGAACGTCCACCAACGCGTTGATCTTCTTCACCTCGCCCCGAACCCCGAGAGACACGTCGAACACGACCATGCCGTCGGCCATGGTTTGAAAAGGATACTGCGTATCCGCTGCCGCAACGGCTTTGGCCGGTTTGTACGCGTTCTCGCGGGCACCGTTCTGGCCGGGTGCCGGGGAGCCCGAAACCTGCTGAACGCGATTCGTCTGACGGGCCGCGGAATTCGGTGCTGTGCCTTGGCTCGCGCTTGGCCCTGAGCCCTGGCCGGCTTCCTGCGCCGCTCCAGCCGAAGCGCCGGTCGCGCTAAGCCACAGAGCGCACGCGAATAGAGCCACTGCCGCCGCCATCGTGGGGAGTGATTTGCCGGTCAGATTCGCACGCATATAGACGCCTCCGAGCAGGGCACTGCCACCATCAGCCAGACTGGACTCATAGTGATAGTTTAGACGCGGGGCTACGTCTATAGTACCTCGTTCGTGTCCAGGAGGGTACTACCCGAATAGGGGCGGGAAACTTCCTGAGGGCTAGTTTACGCCGGCCTTTTTGGCCATGAGTTCGCCGGAGGGGGCCTTCTTAACTCCTGCGCTGCCCAGCTCGTCCGGTTCGTTTCCAAAGGCGACGCTGAGCGTCCGTGCGGCCTCCACCGGGATCGCCGGCTTCACCTCCGTGCCTCGCTCCGACGAAGAGATTTCCAGTTTGCCGCCGAAATCCTCAAGGCGCTCCCGCATTCCGCGCAATCCAACACCCGGCGCGATGCCCGAGGTGATCGCGGCGAGCAGGTCGCGCGCGATACCCCGGCCCTGGTCTTCGATCTGCAAAACGACCCCGCCTCGCGGTGCCGAGAGCCGGATGATCGCCCTCGGGCTCCCGGAGTGGCGGTGAACATTGATCAGGCTCTCCTGCGCCACCCGGAACAAAGTCACTTCCATCTCCGGAGCCAGGCGCGCCGGAGTATCTAGTTCCAGATGGACTTTGATTCCGCTGCGTTTTTCGAATCCGTCCGCGTACCAGCGTAGCGCCGAACCCAGCCCCAGTCCTCCGGCTTTCTTCGGCCCTGACATGGTTTGTCCTGTTTGGCCGATATCCCGTTGCGCGATGTCGATTTTTCCGCCGGTGCCTCCGCCTTCGCCGAAGCCGCGGTCGCGGTTCTCCCCAAAATCTTGTGAAGAGCGGTTCCCGCCTCCTTGCTCGTGGCGTTCCGCATCGGCATATCCCCCTCCGCATCGGCGAGCATTGACACTCTTCATTGTTCGAGCATATAGTCGGCCCCATCAAACTGATTGAGGCCAAGAGCATGTATGGCCTTCCCAATCATGACCGTTCTGTCGCTTCTTCTCTGACATCGAGTTGGCATCCCTACGGGTTTCTTGTGGCGTCTGTCAGTTTGCGATTCTCGATCCCAGCCTGACCTCAAGGGGATAGGTGCAAGGCACTGCGAGAGGAGGCCAAAATCGCATGAGCGCGAACCCACCGAAGGCCAAGCTCGAAGGAAAGCCCGACAATTGCATCATTGTCGATCAACCGGCGGTGCGGAATTTCTCCACTGGCGGCGGGCATGGGCCGGAAGACACACTGGTCGAAGGCGACGAGAAATTGGTCACGCGCAAGTGGCAGGGCTACCCTCCGCAGAATCTCAACCTGATCGGCAAGCCGCATCCCGCCATGCCGGAAGTGGGTATTCCGCGGCTTACCGGCAAGGCTGAGTACACCAACCGCGTCGTCTTGCCGAACATGTTCTACGTCAAGCTCCTCACCAATCCCCATCCGCGTGCCAAAGTAAAGATGCTGGACGTCTCGGCCGCGGAGAAAATGCCCGGTGTGGCCTTTATCCTCACGGCTCGGAATGCGCCGAAGACTTACCCCTTTCCCGACGAACTTTTCTTTCAAGGCGAAGTTGTAGCCTTTGTAGCTGCGGAGACGGAAGACCTGGCCGAAGACGCCGTCTCGGCCATTCAGACCGAGTACGAACTTCTTCCTTTCTCCGGCAATCTCGACCAGGCGATGGCTGCGGGCGCGCCTGATCTCGCGAGCAGGAACCGGCCAAGCGTCATCAAGACGCTTTATGAATGGGGAGAGGTGGACAAAGCGTTCGGCCAATCGGACATCGTCAAAGAGTTCACCTATTCCTACAGAGGTTCGGTTCCTGTTCCATTGCAGCCCATCAGCTGCGTCGCCAAATGGGATGGCGACAGGCTTACCGTCTGGGGCACCGGTCAAAATATCTACCCCTCGCGTGCCACCACCGCACGGCGCTTGGGGATCCCCGTCGAGAATGTTCGATTCATCAACAAATGGAATGGCGGAACTTTCGGAGGAGCCGACGCTGCCGGCGAAAAGTTCTACGCTTGGGTCGCCTTCATCTCCAAACAGACAGGGCGGCCGGCCAAGATGGTGCTGCCGAAGGATCAGGAGATGGCGCAGCTGAAGGTGAAGCCGGAGACGATCAGCAAATTCAAGGTGGGCGCCACCAAGGACGGCAAAATCATCGCCTGCCACCGCGAGTTCCACGTCAATACCGGCGTGAATGCGGGATCCGGAGTGGAGGGCACCGGCGGAGGCAGGTCCGAACTATATATGCACGTCATTCCCAACTGGCGGGAAGTCGGATTCCTCTACAGGACCAATCAGATGGTCACCGGAGCAGCCCGCAGCAACTACCAGCAGGAGTTCAAGTGGGCCTGGGAACAGATGATGGACGAAATGGCCGAAGCCGTGGCCATGGATCCGGTGCAGTTCCGCTTGCTGAATGTGCAGAAGCCCGGAACGAAAGTAGCTCTCAAGCAGGGCGGCCCCACGATCGTTCCCATGCCCGAGACCGAAAATGGATACCTGCATTACGATTGCTATGCTTCCGTCGAAGTCCTCGAAGAGGGCGCCAAAGCCATCGGATGGGACAAGAGGAATCCTGTGCCCGGCGGAAATCCTGGAAGATTCAAGCGCGGCATGGGCATGGCCATGTCCCAGCATCACGCCGGACGCGTCGGCTACCAGGAAGGCGAGCCCGGCTATGAGTGGATCATGTCCCGAATCAAGCCAAACCAAGGCGCCCAGCTCGGCCCGGGCGGCACCGGAGCCGAAGGCGTTCTCTTCACCGCTGAGCTCGAGGTGAATGCGGAAGGCAACGTGGTCATGCACTTCGCCCAGCCCGATAGCGGCACCAACCACGGCACCTCGATGTCGATTCAAGTGGGCGAAATCCTCGGCTACACGACTCTCGATCGCATTCGCCTGGTTTGGGGCGACTCGGACCTCGCGCCCTCGGCCCCCGGCTGGCATAGCGGCATGGTCACGCAGTTACAGGGCGGCGCTCTGTGCAATGCCGCGGACAAGATGCGCAAAGACCTGCTCAGCCGCGCCGGCGCCGTTCTCAAAGTGGATGCCGCGAAACTCCAGATCCGCGACGGCGTAATCTTCTCGACCGAAGAGCCGAAGAAAAAGACGACTTTCGCGGAGTTGGCTAAAGCCAACAAGGAAAGCCTCAAGCAGACCGGCCGCTGCGTTCACCCCAACGCTATCGGCAGGGCGATGAACCGCGGTGTGGGAACGTGTTTTGCCGAGGTGGAAGTGGACACCTGGACGGGCGATTGGCGCTACGTGCGCGCGGCCTATTGCAATGACGCCGGGCACGTCATGAACCCGCTCCTAGCCGCGGCCGATCAAGACGGATCGCTCCTGCAAAGCACTTCCATCACCACCGACGGTATCCCGTGGGACCGCGAATTTCCCGGCACCTTGCACTTCAGCGTGGGCTATCTGTCCTCGCGATTGCCCACCTTTTACGAGGCCCCCGAGCAAACCAACGTCCTGATCAATAGCCTGGAGCCGCGCTGGTTCTTTGGTTCGAAAGGTTTCGCGGAAACTGCCATCGGTGCCGCGCCAGGCGCTCTGGCCAATGCCATCTACAACGCCTGCGGCGTGCGCGTTCGCGAGCATCCGCTTACGAAAGATGCCATTCTCGCGGGCTTGAGAGCTAAGGGCGGAATTGTCTAAGGTCGATCTCGGTCCGCCGGACCTCGATCTAGAGGCGTTCCGCGGCCGCGCTTACCGCCGCCAGATACGCCCTCAAATACGAAGGATCATCACTTCCGTGGACTTGATCAATGCGGCGACCGTCTGCCCCTTTTGCAGGCGCATCTCGCGCACGGCGTCGGCGGTGATGATGGACGTGATATGCTGCCCGCCGATGGACAGCGTGACCTGCGCCATCAGGCCCATGGTCTTGATATCGGTAACGCGGCCGATGAGCTGATTCCGCCCGCTGATTCGGCGAAAGAACGTGCGGCGGTCGCGCACGTCGCCCACTTCCGAAGCGCGATATAGGAATTTGTCGATCTGCTGTTCGGGAATGCGGTGGTGCCCGCCGGCGGTTTTTACGGTGCGAATCTTCCCCTTATAGATCCACTGCTTCAGCGTGGGATAGCTGATGCCCAGGACCTGGGCGGCTTCGCGCGGCGAAAATAGCTTCTCTGCTTGCACGATTTGTTGGTGCGACCGGACCGGAGACGCTCGGATGCTCAGGCCGATTGCAGCACGACGCTCTCGAGCGCCGCGCGCAATTTGCGAATGTCCGCCTCGACGTGCAGCCTTTGCTGCGCCATCTCCCGCTCGCTCCGGCGCTTGATGCCGATCTCGGGATCTTTGAGTTGGTGCCCGGTGAGCACGGCCACCACGTCCGCGCCGTCCTCGATCTTGCCGGAGCGCACCAGCTTCTGAATGCCGGCCACCGATGCGGCCGACGCCGGTTCGCAGCCCACACCGTCCTTGGCCAGCGCGGCCTTGGCTTCGAAGATCTGATCGTCGGTGACAGACTCGCAGAGTCCGTCGGTCATGCGCAGTGCGCGGAGCGCCTTCTTCCAGTTGACGGGATTGCCGATGCGAATGGCGGACGCTTCGGTGCGCGGTTGCACCGCGACGATCTCCGTGGCGCCCGTGGCGATCATCTTGTAAAACGGGCTGGCGCCTTCGGCTTGCACCACCACCAGGCGCGGCAGCTTATCGATAAAGCCAAGCTGCTTCAGCTCCCCCAGCCCCTTGCCGATCGAGGAGACATTTCCCAGATTCCCGCCGGGAACCACCAGGTAATCCGGCATGCGCCAATCGCGCTGTTCCAGGATTTCGAACACGATGGTCTTTTGCCCTTCCAGGCGGAACGGATTCAACGAATTCACCAGATACAGGCCGAGCTCCTCGGTAACGTCGCGGAGCATTTGGAAGGCCTGATCGAAATTCTCCCCCATCTCGATGACCACGGCGCCAAACTCGAGCGCCTGGGCCAGCTTGGCGGTGGAGATTTTTCCGAACGGAACAAAGACCACCGCTTTGATTCCCGCGCGCGCGGCGTACGCGGCCATAGAAGCTGATGTATTTCCAGTCGACGCGCAGGCCGTCACGCGGCTTCCCAGGGCGGCGGCCTGCGTGATGCACGCGGTCATCCCCAAATCCTTGAATGAGCCGGTCGGGTTATTCCCCTGGTGCTTGATGGCGAGGCGCACTCCGCCGGCCCACTCGCCCGTGCGGCTCACGTCGACGAGCGGAGTGCGTCCCTCAGAGAGGCTCACCACCTCGGCGCCCCCCGGAACGAAGGGCAAAAGCTCCCGAAAGCGCCACACGCCGCTCTGGTCCGTGATGGCGGTGCCGGATTTGCGCTGCTGCCACAGGCGGCGCAGCGCAGGAGCGTCGATGCCCCCGAGAATGCTTGGAAAATCGTATTGCACGTCCAGCAACCCGCCGCACGCGGGGCATTGATGCTCTTTGGCGTTCAGCGGGTAACGCCGCGCGCAGCGGTCATCGATACATTGGAGAAAGGCCGAGCTCATGGAATTTGGCGCCTGTGGTCTCGTCGTTGCGTCTTGCTTCGAACCACAGCCGCAGCGGTCTGGAGATTATACGCGGCGCGGGGTAAAGGGCAAACGACGAAGTCGGAGCCCCGGGCGTGAACTATAGCGCCTATCGTGCGCCCAAAGGCGCGACTAGATCGTAGGTGGCGGCGCGGCCACGTAGCACCCGAGAATGCGGACCTCCCGCGTGCGCTTGCGCAATTCCGCCAGCGCCGCCTGAGTTTCGCCCGCTTGCGGCGCGGCCATTACGTCCAGATAAAAGGAATATTCGAACGGATGCCCCACAATGGGACGGCTTTCGATCTTGATCAAATTGATCTCTTGCCGCGCAATGGGCTCCAGAGCCTGATACAGCGCGCCCGGCTGATGAAGCAACAACACCACCAGCGAAATCTTATTGGCCCCATCGGGCGTGCCGGGCTTGTCGGAGAGCAGGAAGAATCGCGTGTAGTTCTCGCGGTGGTCCTCCAGGTGCTCCTGCAGGATCGTCCCGCCATAGATTTCCGCCGCCCGGCGGCTGGCGATCGCCGCTCGTCGGGGATCTCCGGCGCGCACCACTTCGCGCACGCTTCCTCCCGTATCTTCGGCGGCCACGCGCGTGATCTCCGGATGCGCCTCGAAGAAGCGCGTGCACTGCAACAGCGCCACGGGATGCGATTGCACGAAGCGCACGCGGTCCAGAGTCGCGCCGGGCGGCCCGATCAAGTTATGCGAAATGGGAAGAATCACTTCCGCAATGATGTGCAGCTTGCTTTCGAGAAGCAGGTCGTAGCACCGGTAGACCGAGCCGGCCAGGCTGTTCTCGACGGGCGCCAGAATCAGGTCGGCGGAGCCGTCGCCGATGGCCGCAAACATGGCTTCGAACGTTGGGCGCGGAACGGTTTCGATCTCCGCGCCGAGGAGCTTCACGGCGGCCTCTTCGCTGAACGCGCCCGGCTCGCCTTGGAAGGCAATCCGCGGTTTGTGAGGGGTTTGGGCCACGGTTATCGCTCTCGGCCTGCCGGCGTCGGCGGATGTGCGGCCCGTTTTGCCCGAATCCAGACGCGCAAAGGCACCAGCGCGGGCACGCGGTCCGCGTACACCTCGTAGGCCGCACCGAGACGCCCGCGCAGTTCGCCTTCTTCCGCGCGAATCATCAGCAGCGCCAAAGCCAGCCACTCAAGGCTCGCTCGCCACAGCGCAGGTGACGCGACAATGACACATGCTCCGAACACGCCCGTCATCATACCGAGATAGCGGGGGTGGCGCACGTGCGCATAGAGCCCGCGCACGATCAGTTCGCGGCTACCGGCCAATTCCGCATGCCCCACGATGCGCATGCCGCCCAGCGCGCCTTCGGACTTGGAGAGCGTGAACACGTCGAACCCGATAAGCGTCAGGCCGAGGATCGCCGCCACGAGCGAGCTTTGCCGGCTAAACAAGTCGAAACGAAAATGATAGAGAAGGGAATCGCCGATGCCCCAGGCAACGGCGACGGCCACCAGAAAAGCCGCGCGAATGTGCCTGCGCCAGAATGCAACCGGCGCATGTAAAATCAGCCAGTAGACCGGCACCGGCGCCTCAAAGGCCAGCACGACGATGGCTAGAAAGCGAATGAATCTCACGAGGAAGCGGGTCGATGGCCCCAGAGCGGCGGCAGTTTACCATAACGGGCGAACGCAATCCGAAGACCGCCAGTTTTGAAAACCCGGCTTAAGCAGGGCCTGGGAATCGCCAGCACTCAGGAATCAGAAGATAGTTCGGGGAATCGCCGTTGTACAGTGCTATTCCCGCGCAGGGGATCAGGCCGGGCAGACTTCGCGCTCCAGTTCCCCGGTGCGGAGTCGAAGCGATTGTAGAGCGTCCCGGCGGACCCAGTACACGGGGTCGCGCTGGCTTGCTTGGAGCAGCGCTTCGTTTGTCGCTTCCTCGTTCAGGGAGGCCAGGAGCGCCACTGACCAGGCCCGATAGATCCAATCCTGTCGTTGATCGAGCAGAACGGCGACAAGTTCGTCGGCGGCGAGATCGCCGCGTTCACCTGTTGTCATCCATCGCTCTAAGGTCGTCACAGTATCGCAGCCTCGTCACGCACTGGCGCCGGTCTTTTCGCCTGCCACAAAGCCTAACAACGGCTTGCGAAAAGCCCTATAGTACGTCCGCCTTATTTTTACTAGGACCGCCGGCCCACACTCCGCGAATCCGAATTTCCGCGAATTGACCCGCAAAAAGACTTACAATCGGGGCATTACCGCCCCCACGACCCCTTCAGCTTAGCGACTCACGGCGAGTTCACGTGCGCAAACGGTTGGAGCCACTCGTGGAGTCCGGCTGATCTCTGGGGCCGCTATAGGGCGGCATTAGACGCCGCGAGAGCCGGCGCCGTGAACGAGGACCGATGAGCGATCCGCAATCTCGCGGGCTCTACCGTGCGATGGGGCGCTGGACGCTCACGGCGCTCGTGATCAACTCGATTATCGGCAGTGGAATTTTCGGCCTGCCGTCGGTTGTCGCGGGGCTTCTTGGCCGCAAGAGTCCGCTCGCATACCTGATCGCCGCTGTGGGAATGGGTTTCGTAATTGCGTGCTTCGCGGAAATCGCGTCGCGGTTTGACGAGTCCGGCGGGCCCTACCTTTATGCGCGCGAGGCATTCGGGCGCATCACCGGCATCGAAGTCGGCCTTTTTTTGGTGGCAGTTAAGATTTCGGTCGCCGCAGCCGCTGCCGACTTGTTTGTCGATTACTTGGTTGAGATTTGGCCGGTGGCGGGCCGGCCTTTGCCCCGGCTTGCCGTCCTCACGGTCCTGATCGGATTCCTTGCCGCGGTGAACGTTCGCGGTGTCAAGTCCGGCGCCGCGGCCAACAACGCGTTGACGGTGGCGAAGCTCGTCCCTTTGATTCTCTTTGCGGTCGTTGGCTCGACCTTCATTTTCACGAAGCACCCGGCAAGTGCGGCGCTCGCATCGGCTCCATCCACCTCGCGCGTCTGGTTGCAAAGCGTGCTCATCGTGACGTACGCGTATAGCGGCTTTGAAGGCGCCGTGGTGCCGATGGCGGAGGCCAAAGAGCCGCGCCGCGATGCTCCGTTCGCCCTGTTCGCAGCTCTGGCCGCGGTCACTCTCGTCTACTCGGCGGTGCAATTCGTGGTGGTGGCGTTGCTTCCGGACGCAGCTTCGACTACACGGCCGCTGGCCGCCGCTGCGCGGCTCTTCTGGGGAGGTCCTGGCGCGATGCTGATGTCGGCGGGAGCCATGATTTCGGTCTACGGTTATCTGACGGCGATGCTGCTCCATTCCCCGCGAGCGCTCTTCGCGCTCGGCGAAAACCGCGACTTCCCGCGCGTGTTTGCGCGTGTCCACCCTGAATCTCGTACCCCTCACGTGGCCATTCTGACGTTCGCGGCATTCGTATGGTGCCTCGCCGCGGCCGGCAGCTTCCGGTGGAACGTGTACTTGTCATCGGCCACCAGGCTGGTTGTTTTCGGTTTTACCTGTGCGGCGCTGCCCGTTCTGAGGCGCAAGAACCCTCGGGCTTGTGCCTTCCGGGTTCCCGCAGGGCCGATCGTCTCGACGGCAGCCGTCGCTTTCACGATCGCGCTGGCGATCGAAACGACGCCCGCGGAGCGAATCATTCTGGTCCTGGCCGTGGCGATCGCGATTGGCGCATGGCTGCGCACCCGCCGCCGGGTGGGTGCGCAGCCACAAGCGAGCGGAGCCACGTACACGGACGCGTGAGAAACGGACCGCGCCGCAGGCCGGAGAAGTTTTTCAGTGAAGCCACCACCCGAAGTTGCAAATCCAGCCGAGCTATTGCCCTCGCCCCGCCGCCGGCGCGGGAATGGTGTTGGCATCCCAGTGCTCGCTCACCTTGCCGTCCTTCACCCGATACGCGTCGAACGTAAACGCTTCGTAGAACGTCCCGGGCGCCGCCGTGGGATCCTGCAAGTAGACTTTGTGAATCACCGCCACGATGTCGCACTGCACCAGAACAATTTCGGCGCGGCTCCCCGCCGGCGGCTGCGGAGCTGCCGTCCCGCGACCGGTGCCGCCGCCCGCCCCTGCGGCCGGCGCGGCGGCCTGGCCGAGAAATGTCCTTTTGAATATCTCGTAGTCGCTGATTCCTTCGGTCTGCGCCCGCTTGTGCTGGACGGGTTGGTGCTGAATATAGTTTGGGTCCGCCAGAGCCACCTTCGCCTCGCCGGTCAGGAACGCGAAATCGAGCGCCGCCTTCTTGGTGGCTTCCGTCTGCTCCGGCGTGCTCGTGCAGCCGGGTTTCGGATTCATCTGCTGCGGCATTTGCTGCGCAAACGCCGGAACGCCGGCCAGCAGGAAAAACGCCAATCCCGCCGCCTTCGAAATCTTGAAATTGCCAGTCCTGCTCATGGAGGCACTCCTGTTGGCCGAAATGTGGCCGATACGGAACGGCGGCGGCCAGTGTAACCTCATTTTGCCCAGCCGGCACCACAACGTGTATTCCTTGAATTGTTTGCGGAAGGAGGCCTCTTCGCTCTTAAGTCTGCAATCCCTTGACAACATAGGATGTTTTTGTGGAAATAAGCTCACTTGCTGGCGCGGTGGCCGCGAAGGGAGAGACATGCACAAGACTTCCTGGGAAAAGATGGAAAGCGAGCAGCTGAACACCTTGATTTCGCGTCAAATGCTGAGTGGCGAGAACGCCACGGTCGCGCGGCTGCTCATGACCAAGGGTGCCGTCGTGCCGCGCCATTGGCACGTGAGCGAGCAATTCTCGCTGATCCTCTCCGGCGCATTGAAATTCGTCTTCGACGACCGCGAAGTTGTCGTCCGCGGCGGGGAAGTGTTGTACATTCCTGCTAACGTACCGCATTCGGCGGTCGCCCTGGAGGATACCGTCGACGTGGATTTCTTCGCCCCGCGCCGCGAGGATTGGATTCGCAAGGAAGACGCCTATTTGCGCGAACAGCGCGCTTGAAACGTGTGACAGCATCCCGTGAGATTGTTCCCGAGCAATGCCGCAGTCAGGAGATGAGCAGATGGACGAAGTAATGAATGCAGCAATGAATAAGCTGCCGTTCGGTATTCGGTGGGCACAGAAATGGGCGGCCATCGCTGCGCTTTCCCTCGTCTTGCTTCTACTCGCGGCCATCGTTCCCGCTGCCCGGGCGGACCAGCCTTTTGCCCCCAGCCGCGATTACGACCTCCAGAATGTTCGCGTCGAATTGAGCTTTAATCTGGATCAGCGGCAGATCATGGGCCAGGTCACCCATACACTGACCACGCTCAAAGAGGGTCTGCACGAGCTCGATTTCGATTCTGTGGGACTAACGATCCTCAGCGCCCGCCTCGACGGCAAAGAGGCGCATTTTTCGGCCAAGGACGAAAAGCTGCATGTGGACCTTGACCGCCCCAGCAAAGCCGGGGAAAAACACGAGGTCACTATTCGCTACCAGGGCAATCCCAAGAAGGGAATTTACTTCGTTCTGCCGAACAAGACCTATCCCGGCCAGCCAAAGGAGATTTGGACCCAAGGCGAGGCCGAAGAGACCCGCTACTACATCCCCATTTACGATTACCCGAACGATCGCACCACCACCGAGATGATCGTCACCGTGCCGCGCGATTGGGTCACGGTCTCCAACGGCAAGCTCCAGAGCGTCGTCGACGCCGGGCAGGGCCTGAAGACCTGGACCTGGCGGCAATCGCAGCCCATCTCCACGTACTTGATTTCGCTCGTGGCCGGCGAGTTTGACGAGCGCAAGACCACTTGGCGCAATATCCCCGTCGACTTTCGCGTGCCCCGCGGCGAAGCCGACCGCATCGAGCCCACCTTCTCCCGCACGCCGGACATGCTGAGTTTCTTCTCCGACCGGCTTGGCGTGCTCTACCCCTGGGATAAGTACGACCAGACCGCCGTCGATCAATTCTCGCTGGGCGGAATGGAAAACGTCAGCGCCACCACGCTCACGGCGCGCAACCTCGTCCACCCGGCGCTGGCGCGCGAAACCCTGGAAGGCGCGGACGCTTTGACCTCCCACGAAATGAGCCATCAGTGGTTCGGCGATCTGGTGACCACCAAGGATTGGGCCAATCTCTGGCTCAACGAGGGATTCGCCACCTTCATGGCCGCGCTTTGGGAAGAGCACCAGTACGGCACGGACAACGCTGCTTACGCGCGCTGGCGCTCGCAAGGGGCCTGGGTGCGGCAGCGCCGCCTGTTCACCGTGCCCATCGTGACGCACGAGTTCCACGATTCGCTCGACTACGCCGGAAATATCTACGGCAAAGCCGGCCTGGTGCTGGAGATGCTCCGCGAACAGCTTGGCGACGATGTCTTTTTCCGCGCGCTCCAGCATTACCTGGAGACGAATCGCCTGCAAAACGTGGTCACCGCGGACTTGATCAAGGCCATCGAGGACTCCTCGCACACCAGCGTCGAGCGCTTCTTCGACCAGTGGATCTACGGCGCGGGCGCCCCGCAGTTTGCCGTCACCACCACCTACGATGCGACCGCCAGGCAGCTCCGCATGCAGGTCAAGCAGACGCAAGAAGTACGCGACCACGTAGGCCTCTTCGATGTGCCGGTGGACGTGCAGATCGCCACCGCCTCGGGTGCGAAGACGGTCCCCATCACCGTCACCAAGGCGGACGAAACCTTCTCCTTCCCCGCCGATTCCCAACCGCTCATGGTGCTCTTCGACAAGGGCGACAGGATTCTCAAGTCCGTCGACTTTCGCAAATCGCCCGCCGAGTGGATCTATCAGTTGCAGCACGCCGAGGATGTGCCGGACCGCATCGATGCCGCGCAAGCCCTCGGCGACATCAAGGGGAGCGACGCGGCCATCGCCGCGCTAAGCGATGCGGCGGCCCGCGATCGCTTCTGGGGCGTGCGCGTGCAGGCTCTCAACGCGCTGGGCAAGCTCGGCGGGGCGCAGGCGGAAAAGGGAGTTCTGCCCGAACTTGCCGATCAGGAGCCGTGGGTGCGCGAAGTCGCCGTCGAGCAGTTCAGCAAATTCTCCGACGAGCCCCTGGTCGGCACGAAGCTGACAGACATCTCCGCCCACGATAGTGCTTACCGCGTCCGCGCCGCCGCCCTCTTGGGACTCGGGCAGCGCAAACCCGATGGCGCCATGAGCACGCTGGAGGCCGCCTCCAAGACCGATTCGCCCGACGACATCATCCGTCGCGCCGCCCTGCGCGCCATGGGCGCTCTGGGCAACGATCAGGCCGTCCCGCGCCTGCTGGACTGGACCGAGCAGGGCAAGCCCGTGCGTTTGCGCGCCGCGGCCATCGCCAGCCTGGGCCAGATCGCCAAGAAAGATGCATCGGTGGAGTCGCGCCTGATCGCGCAACTGGACGACCCGGATTTCGACGTGCGCTTCGCCGCGATTTTCGCGCTCGGCGATCGCGGCGATCCCGCGGGCATCGAGCCGCTCGAAAATCTGCGCAAGAGCGGCGACATTCCCTCGGGCGAGGGCCCGGTCATCGAGCGCCAGATTGCCCGCATCAAAAATCCCGGCGCGCAACAGGCCGACGGAGCCGCCGGCCCGCCAACGTCGAACCAATCCGCGGCCAACGGTCCCGCGGCAAATGGCCGTGCCGCCGGAGCTTTTCAGGTGAACCAGCAGATCGTCGAGCGGCTGGACAAAATCGAGCAGAATCTTGCGGAGATGAACGAAAGGCTGAGGAAAATCGAGCAGCAAGACCACGCCACTCCCTGATTGCTCCAATTACCCCGTCGAACACTCCTCGCCTTCCGCCAGAATAATTCTCAGATCGCGTAGATTATTTCCCGTCGGTCCCGTTTCCACCGCGTCGCCCAGCGCGCGAAAAAAACTGTACGAATCGCTGCGGGCGGCAAACTCGCGCGGGGCGAAGTTCGCCGCCCGCGCGCGTTCCAGCGTCGTGCCGTCCGCCGCGGCGCCCGCGGCGGGACTCGATCCGTCTTTCCCATCCGTGCCCGCGCTGAAGACGGCAATCTTTTTTCCGGCGATTCTCTCCACGCACTCCAGCACGAACGCGGAATTGCGTCCGCCCAGCCCATCGCCGCGCACCGGCGAACTCAGCTCGCCGTCGGCGATCAGCGCCACTCGCCGCCCGGGATTGGCCCGCGAGAGCTGCTGGAGCTGATCGAGCAGATAATCGGCGGCCCGCTCGAGCGTCCAGTCGTCCGTGGAATTATCGCAGTACGCCATGAACCCGCGCGCTGCCGCCGCCTGATGCGCGTGGTGAAACAGATCGTGCATGTTGAGCAGAAGCCAGAAGCTCGCTCGCTCGAACGCGGGATCGCCCGCCTTCGGCGTTTCGGGAATCGATTCGGGCTCCTCGAACTTGGCGCGCAAGCACGCAGGCAATCTCCCGGCGAGATCGTAGTTTTGGACCACGCGGCAAGCATCCGCCACCGTGGTCGGGTCGGGCAGCGTGGGGCCCGAGGCCAGCGCCGATTCGCATCCCATCGGCACGTCCGTGATGCCCAGAGAAAGTTTGGTGGACTCGGCCGCCAGCGCCGCCAGCCGCCCGCCTTTCACCGCCGAAACATGCTTGCGCACCGCGTTGATCTCGTTGATCGGAGCGCCGCAAGTAACCAGCAGCCGGTTCAACTCCCGCACTTCGTCGAGACTCACGGCGGGGTCCAAAGGCAACTCCACCAGCGGCGAGCCGCCGCCAGAAAGCAGAAAAAACACCAGCGTGGACGCATTGCAGCGCGAAAGCAGATCGATGATCGCGCGCGCCGCCAGCACGCTGCCCTCATCCGGGACCGGATGCGCGGCGCCGATGGACCGAAATCCCTTCACCTCCGCGACGCTCTCATGCGGCGCCACCAGGATGCCTTCGAACGCGAAATCGTCCCCAAACAGTTGCGCGAAGCCGCGCGCCATGGATACCCCCGCTTTGCCGATGGCAATCGCGGCGATGCCGCCGTAGGCGGCCATGTCGATTATCGTGTCGTCGAAAGTGATCCGCGAGCCGTCACGCGCCAGCTTCCGGTTCATGGTCGAGGGGATATCGATCCCGGCGAGTGTTTCGGAGAAAATTTCGCGCGCGATTTGCTTCAGGTCAGCCAGGAAGGCTCCTCATCTGGAAGCATGCCAATCGCGGCCGAGTCCGCCGCTTCTGCATGTGTTGGTGCCGGGAACTGGCGCCGCCACGACCCCTGTCATACCGCCGCATTCACCAGATTCGTCGGCCGCTGGCCCGCGAAGAACGCCACGATGTTATCGACGGCCATCATCGCCATGCGCGTCCGCGTCTCGACCGACGCCGATGCCAGATGCGGCGCGAGCACCACGTTGGGCCGCAGCAGGCCGTGGCTGATTTGCGGCTCGCGTTCGAACACGTCCAGCGCCGCCCCCGCAATCTGCTTTTTCTCGAGCGCCGCCACCAGAGCCGCTTCCTGCACCACCGGCCCGCGCGAAGTGTTGATCAGGAAGGCGCTCGGCTTCATCAGCGCCAGTTCGCGAGGGCCCATCAGCCCGTGCGTGTCGGCGAGCAGCGGAACGTGCAGGCTCACGAAATCGGCTTGCCGCAGCAGTTCGTCGCGCCCCGCGTACTCGGCCCGCAACTCGTCTTCGATCTCGCGCGGCGCGCGAGCTTGATCGTTGTAGAGCACGCGCATGCCAAACCCGCCGGCGCGTCGCGCCACCGCGCGCCCGATGCGCCCGAAGCCGATAATGCCCAGCGTTTTGCCCCACACGTCGGCCCCGCACAGTTGATCCAGGTTCCAGCCCCTCCACGCGCCCGAACGCGCCATCGCGTCGCCTTCGATCAGCCGCCGCGCCACCGCCATCAGCAGGGTCCATGCGAAATCGGCGGTCGTCTCGTCGAGCACGCCCGGCGTGTTCGTCACCGCCACCTTGCGCCGCGCGCAAGCCTCGAGATCGATGTTGTCGAAGCCCACCGCGACATTCGCCACAATGCGCAGGCGCGGTGCTGCGGCCAGCAGTTCGTCGTCGATCTTTTCCGTAAGCAAGCAGATGAGCCCGTCCTTGTCCGCCACACGCCGCATCACTTCCGATCGCTGCGGCCGGTCAGAGTCGGCCCAGAACTCCGCGTCAAAATATTCCGCCAGCTTGGCCCGCGGCTCTTCAAACAGCCGGTGCGTCACCAATATTTTCGGCCGTTCTGTTGCGGGTGTGTGGGCTAGGGGATGCTCCATCGCGGCCCGATCCATTCACAAGATTTGGCGAGAACCGAGATTAGCACATCCGCAAATCGCGCGAGCCTCCTCTTGCGCGCTCCGCCATCCGCTGCATGCCTGGACTGAGTACTGAACTCACGCCGCCACCGGCGTCGCGCCGTTTTAGTGGGTGCCCCATGCGCCGGTTTTGCGCGTGGGGATTCTCGTCGAGCGCACCGGGCCGCTTCACAGCCGCCGCCAAGTTGCGAAGCCGGTAACAAGGTGGGTGGGCCGATTCTGAACACAGGGACGGCAGCGATCTCCATCCTAAGCGCTGTCATCCCGAACCCGGTCGCAGCTTTCTTGCGAACGGGGGTGAGGGATCTGCTTTTCTGACGGATCAGCTTTCCGCACTCGGCGTCGCGCCGTCTTAGTGGGTGCCCCATGCGCCGGTTTTGCGCGTGGGGATTCTCAGCGTACCGGGAAGATCCGCCCTTCCTTGTAAACCTCCGCCGCCTCGGGCGAAGCCAGATAGTCCAGAAGCTGCTTGGCCGCCTTGGGGTCCTTGGCATTCGTGGCGATGAAGCCCGTGATGTCCACCGGCGTCGAAGATTCCGGGGACAACGCTCCCACGATATCGAGCCCCGGATTATCCATTTCGCTCAGGTAAGGACCAAGCGCGATCTCGGCCGTGCCTTTGGCCACCGCGTCTTGCACCTGGCCCGCGCCGCGCACCCAGGTGATCTTGGGTTTCAGTTCATCCGTGATGCCCAGCTTGTCGAGCGTCGCCATGGTCACCGCGCCCGCGCTCCCCTGCGCTGGATCGACTGCCGCCACGGACTTCGCATTCAGCAGCATCTTTTTCACCGCGTCCGGCGTGGAGATATCCGGCTTGGGCGCGCCTTTCTTCACCGCGATGCCCAGCCGAAGCCGCGCGATAATCGTTGCGCTCGTGGGAATAATGTTGCCCGTCGCTAGCGCATCCGGAAAAGGAGCGAACAGCACGGACACGTCCAGCGCCTGCCCGCTGGCCACCTGTTTCCTGGTGCCCAGGCCGCTGCCGAAGGTCGCTTTGACGTGAATGCCCGTCTTCGCTTCGAACGCCATCGCCAGCTTGGCGATGCTCTCTTGAACGGGCATCGGCGCCAGAAGCGTAACTTCGCTCTGCGCCCGCGCGCCCGGCGCAAGCCCAACAGCAAGAACCAGAGCCAGCGCCAGCGTTGTGAGCCCCCCAAATGGTCGTTTCACGTTGTCACTCCTTCCATCGCGCAGTTTCATCATCCGGCCCCCGCAGTCTACTCCTCTCCCCGCCGGTCTGCATTCCTTTCGCTATGTGCACGAACCCGTAGCCACACAGAGAGGCAACTGCGCGAAGAGTCTTAGGAGCACCGATTGAAGAAATTTACCAAGGGACAAGCGGCAGTTCGAAGGCTTTCTCTCCCAACTCTGAAAACTTCGCAAGATTGATTTGACCCTCGCGATAAAATAGATACATGTGCGGCTCAGGCGCGTTCGCGGATTTTGCGAACGCACCAGCGCCACGATCCAGAGAGCTGTCATCCCGAGGTCGCCGACGCGACCGAGGGATCTGCAGTTCGTCGAGGGACGCGAGGTTGGGAGCTATGTCCTGTAGAATGATATCGTTCCAGAAGCAACTCTCTTTGGCTGCACCTCTGAATGCCCGGATTTTCGTAACTTATTTAGAATCTGGCATGTACGCAGAATATCGGCCTCAAAAAGGTTGTCTAGCTAAATCCTTTAGAATGACAACGTTTGCCAAGGTGATCAGATAAACCGTTTAGAATGATATCCTTCACAAAAAAGGGGGGGGAGGGGGGTACCCGGGATTTAGCGAGGTTTGATGGCCATGCACACCCCTAGTCCAAACATCGATCTGTTGGCGTTCTACGAGATTGCGCGGCGTGCCAACCTTACCGATCACCCCGACCTAAAGGGGTCCGCCGCATTTCAGAAAGGGAAAGAGTTATACGACTCGCGGGCGGATTACTTTCAAGAAGCGTTCGGCAAGAAAGAAGCCATCGACGACTTTGTCGACCTTCATCTAGAAGGAGAACTGGCCAGCCAGGGCAAGCGCTTCGAGGATGTTTGGGCGCAGTTCGCACCCGAATCCCTCAAGCGTTTTCCGCTTTCTTCGGGCAGTCTCTGACCGCGGCGTTGGGTGAAAACCGTGAATGGTGGGATTGTCGAGCCGAAAAAGCGCGTTGCCATAACGCGGCTTTTTCGGCCTAAAGAAAGTCCTCGAACGTGATCAGCACGATCTCGGCGTTCGTGCCCACGCGCAGCGGAGGGCCCCACGTGCCCGCGCCCCAGTTGGTGAAAACGAGGAGTTTCCCGAGCCGATGCAGGCCATGAACAAAAGGGCCGTAAACGCGTTTCGCCACCCAAGAGCCGGGAGGGAACTGCCCGCCGTGAGTATGTCCGGAAACCTGAAGCGAAATTCCCGCCTCCTCCGCGATCGGCAGCCGGTGAGGCGCGTGCACGATCAGCACGCTCGCCCGCTCTTGCGAAATCGCGGCTTTTCGCAGCACCGCGCGATAAGTTTCGGCGTCCACCGTTTCGCCGTAATGAATCCCGATAATTTGCAGCCCATCAATCTCAATCTTTTCGTTGTTCAGCACGCGAACGCCGGCGCTGCCGACTGCGTGCAAGTAGGCTGCGCGGTTCGAGAACTCTTCGTGATTGCCCGTGACGTAGAGCGCTCCGAGCGGCACCGAGAGCGCGGACCACGGTTGCGCTACGGCCTTTGCATCCACGATGGTTCCGTCATACAGATCGCCCGCGATGAAAACAATGTCCGGGCGCAGTCGATTCAGGCGAGCCACGATGCGGCGCATGAATCCCACATTGCGAATGTGCCCCAAATGCAAGTCGCTCACCAGCGCCGCCACGCGCCCGCGCCAGCGTTCCGGCAGATTCGGCAGTTTTACGGTGATGCGATTTACGCGCACCGTCGCGGCATTGACCACGCCGTAAATTCCGATGAGGAGACCGGCGGAAAAAAATCCATCCGCGATGAGATTGGGCGCGATTTCCAGGCCCGCGACGCGCGCGATCCCAAGAACGATCCAAGAGGCGCAAGCGGCAAAGATGCAGAAAGTCATCAGCCCGACCCAAACGGCGGCAATCGTGTAAAAGACGCGTACGGCCCAATTGAAATAGGCCCACGTCAGCAGGGAAGCGGCTACGAAGCTCGCTCCCGCTGCCACGGCTACGATTCCGAGAACGACGCGCGCCGCGGAGCCGAGCGAAGGATGAAAAGCGATCCACGTCGCGTACAAAAACAGATTGGCGACCAGCAGGATCGCTAGAACGCTGAGGACCAGGCGCCGGAACCGTCGCCACCGGAACCGCGGAAAAGATTCCGATCCGGACGTCGGCGCTTGCACCACCGGCGTCGGCGGCGGAGCCTGAGAGTTGAGGGACGGCGGCGCGTTACCCATAAAGAGGTAGAATAATCTTAGATGGGAGTAATGCGAATGGCGGTACGTGGCGCGCAGAAACGAATTGTCGCGGCGGTAAGCGGGTGGGATGAAGTGAAGATCGGTCCCCACCGTTATGGTGGCCTTGAGTTTCGCCTAGGCAAGCGCGAACTGGGACACATTCACGGCGACGCGCTGGTGGATATTCCCTTTCCCCGGTCTGTGCGCGACGAGATCGTCGAAATGCGCCAGGCCGAGCCGCATCACATCATTCCGGATTCCGGCTGGGTAAGCGTTTTCTTGCGTACGAAGGAAGACGTGGACCGAGTGATACAACTGCTGGAACGTTCCTACCAATTGGCTGCCGCGCATCGCAACGGCAAAAGCGCGGCGTCCTAGCGTGATCGCGCCCGCCGCGCTGACAGTCTTGCAAACTCACCATAGAAGAAGGCAAAATTTCAATCGAAGGTTACTTCTTTTTGCCGAAGAGCCCGCTCAGTTTGTTGACCTGTTCCTGCAAGGTTTGGCCGTTCGCCGGAACGGCGTTTTTGAGGCCGTTCGCGAGATTTCCGGCCATTCCGCTGAGGTCGGGCCGAAACTGCGGATCGGAAGTTGTTCCCTGAATCTTCACGGGAATTCCTCCGCCGGCCAAGTTCGCTGCAGCCGTTTGTCCGCCCGCATTGCCTTGTTTGCCCAAGCGCAGCACCACGTTGAAGTCGAGCTTGTGGTCAGGGGAGATCGTGCCTTTCCCGGTCATCGCTCCCATGGATGGCAGGACCACGTTCAGATTGTTGCTTTGAATGCCGTCGGGAGCGACACGAACGGTGCTGCTGAAAGTCTGAATCTCCGTATCGCCGACTTTGCCGAGCCCGCTCAACGCGGAGATCGACCCCAGCTTCGAGCCCAGATCGAACCCGGTGAGTTTCGCATTCGTGAGTTCCACCGGACCGGTGATCACGAGCTTATCCACAGGGCCGTTGATGGCAAGGTTCGCGTTGAGAGTGCCCTGCTGCAGCGAAGCGCCCGAGGGAAGCGTCACGCCCACCGCGGGCAGAACCGTCTGCAAATCGGACGCGGGCATATTCTGGCCCACCAACTTCATATCCACCGAGGCGACGGCGCCCGAGTTGTTGAAGTTGCCGGTCAAGTTCGCCGACGCTTTTCCGATGTGTACTGCGCCGCTCTTCAATTGCCCGGTTTGCGGCTTCAGTTCGTAAGATGTTTCGTAATCGACTTGAACGGCCTGGCCCGCCGGTGCGCCTGCGGGAACGAGCTGCAGGTGATTGGCGGTCATTTTGCCCTTGGAGGTCGCCGTCGTTCCGTCCGAATTCAGAGTTCCGTTGAAATCGACTATGCCCGAAATGCCCGCGGACGGATCGATGAAGCCGGTCGATTTCAGATCGAGGTTCTTCACATCCAGATTTGCATTCAAGGGCGTAGCCGCGGTGTTCTGGGAGTTCAACGGTCCCGCTTTGCCGTCCAACTTGATGCTGCCGTTGCCCGGCGTGTTGGCCGTGAATTGGAAAGGAAATTCGGTGGTATAGGAAAGATCGGAAGCCTTGAGATTCACATGGCTATAGGTATGTGTCCGAGCGGCCGCGCCCGTGTTGCCGACGACAAGAGTTCCGTTCTTCAGGGAAAAGCTGCTGACTGAAAGGTCTGGGGTTGAGGCGCTCGAACTGCTGCTCGTTGGCGCCGAGCTCGCTTGGCCGCCACTGTTGTCCGATGATTGCTTGGCCCCCAGCGTGGAGAAATTCCAGGTCCCCGAAGGAGAGCGCAGCAGCGTGGCGTTTGGCTCGTCGATGTTCAAGCCCGTGATATGGATGGCGCGCGAGAAGATCAGCGGGAGCATCTCCACATTCACGGTCAGGGCTTTGGCTTTCAGGAATGGTCCGGTACTGAAAGCCGGATCGTCGGAGATGGCAATGTTCTCCACGGTGACGCCTCCCGAGAGGATCGACAGCCGGATGTTGCCGATTTCCACTTTACGGTTCAGGGCCGTATTCAACGACGATTCGATTTCCGGCCGGAAGCGGTTGGCGTCGATCACAAAAGGAAGCACAGCGGCCACGATCAGCAGAACTACAACGAGCCCCCCGACGATGTAGAAGATCTTGCGAGCCATGTTCAGCCTCCGGCGCGGAGATTTGGTAAAGAATGAGACCCCGATAGCTGGCCCGTCGATACACAATTACATGCATTGTTGGGCACGGCACACCGCAACATCGTACTGCATACCTGATTTTCCTGATATCTTTGTGTACCCGCCTGACAGGTCGCCTTACGAATCGGAGGACTAAGGATCGATGAAAGCAGTGAGACTCTTGCTGTGGCTTTGCACGGCCGCTCTTTTTGTATCTTACGGTTGCGGTTCTTCGCAGCCAAACTCCCCCAGTTCGGGGACTGCCGGAACGAATGCCACTTCCGGTCAACAGGCTGCGGCTGCGCCACAACCAGCGCCAGCGCCACCGCCGCCGATTGTGGTGACAACCGGCACGAACATCAGGGTCACGATTGACCAGGACGTCAGCTCGAAAGACAGCAATGAGGGAGATCCGGTGAGTGCTTCGCTGGCCGCGCCGATCGTGGTTGACGGCAGCGTCGTGATTCCGCAGGGAGCCAAGGTTTCCGGGAAGGTGACCGAGGCGAAATCGGCGGGCAGATTCAAAGGCAACGCGGAATTGGCGATCACGCTCACGTCCATAAACGTCAATGGCAAGCGGTATGCCATACAAACCAGCACCTTCACCGATGCGAGCAAGGGGCGCGGAAAGCGCACGGCGGAAGGCGCGGCCATAGGCGCTGGAGCTGGTGCGCTGATTGGCGCGCTTGCGGGACACGGTAAAGGTGCCGCAATCGGAGCGGGCGCGGGCGGCGGAGCGGGAGTTGCCGGCGCGGCGCTGACGGGCGATCGCGACGTCACCATCGCAGCCGAGACAAAAGTTGATTTCAGGCTTAGCCGGAATATCGAGATTCAGCAGAAATAGAAGTAATTGTGGAACGGCCTAGCGCGCCAGGGCCGTATCATCCTGCGTGTCGGCCCCGAAGCCGGTAGGCCGCGGCCGATAGCCGTCTCTGGTGCGTACGCGGAAATTCTTCAGCTTCTCGCCGACAAGCTTCACGGTGATGGTGCGCCAGCCTCGATTGGGATTGGGTTGCGGATAGTAGCTCAAGGCGTAGAGGTGCGCGAGGTCCTCACGGACGGAGGTAAAGGCCTGCTGCTGTTCCTCCCAGTTCTTGGCAAAGTAAGCCTGGCCTCCGGTGCTGGCGCTCATGCGCTCGAATACGGCCGTGCTCACCGGGTCTTGCTTGGCCTCACGGGTGCTGATCATGTAGATCGGAACGCCTTCCGACTGGGCCAACTCTCCCACGCCCTCCGGTGGAACCATGCTGGCGTTATCCGGGCCGTTGGAGAAGGCCACGATGATTTTGCGCCCGCTATAGCGTGAGGCATCCTTGAGGACCATCAGGAGGGCGTTGTACAGGGCGGCATCGGCTCCCGCCACCGTCGAGCGCACGCCGCGAAGGACCTGATCGCGGTCTGAAGTCAGCAGCGCGGCGCGGGAAACATCGCGACTGTAAGAGTACAGCGCGATTTTTGCAGTGCCATCCAGGGAGCGGACGAAATCGGAAATGGCGTCCTGGGCGAAAACGAATCCGCGATACATATAGTTGCTGGTATCGAAGAGGATGAAGACGTTGGCGCCGGCAGCGCCGAGTTGAGCAGGCGCCGCTCCAGGCTTGGCGCCGGAGGATTCCACAGCAGCCGGAGCAGGCAGCGCGGCCGGAGAGCCGAGCAGCGACAGAGGTTCCTGGTTTCCTTCTTCAAAGGTGGCCATCTTCTGAGGCGTCTTATCCTCGAGGATTGTAAAATCCTGGGGACGCAGGCCCGTGACATAATTTCCCTTTTTGTCGATCACGGCGACGTTCAATTGCACCATGTCGACGTTGACGCGGAACACCGTATCGTTATCCGTATTGCCCGCGGCAGAGCTGTCCGGAGGCGGCGGAGGCGGGACATTCTGCTGCGCGTGTGGCGCTGATGCGAGCCCGAGGAGCAACACTATTGCAGCGCACGCGACGATTCCGTGATGGCCTTTCATCGTTCCTCCGAGAGGTGCAATCCGCCCCCGCTTTGGACCTTCTATACCATGTTCCCTTGCTGACCGCTAGAAGATTGCCGCTACCGCGCTCTTGGGCAACGGAACGATCTTTCCCTGCTTGAACTCCTCACCCGTCTCTCTCATGGCGCGAAGCACGGCTTGCCAATCTTCAAAATGTGTCGCGAAGATCTTTTCGATCATTCGATGTGTCAAGTCGGGGACCAGACGATTGAGCATCACCGGTGAATAACCTAACTCATCCGCCAAACGCGCCCAATACAAGTTGTTGGATTCCCATGATTCGGCCATCAAGCGGCTGGAGTAGCCCATGACAGCGGGAAATGGCTTCACGTTCAGCAATTCACGGGAATACGTCTGCGCCAGGGCAGGATGCGGAACGCCAAAGTCCTGGGAGACTCGATCCCAGCTCACTTCAGCGGGATAACGGGCGGCCAGAGATTGCAGTTCTTTGCCAGCAGAACCCCAATTTGTATTTTCGTCGGGGAACCGCCTGCGGTATTCCGCCGTGAGGTAGGAAGTCTCGGCGGGGGTTACCTGGGCAAGGGCATCTTCCTTTGCGCCGCCACGCAGGGCGTTCTCCAGCAGTTCGAGCCTTTGAGGGAGCATGCGATCAGAAAGTAGTTCCAGAACGCGTTGGTGAAGCTCCGCATTATTGGACGAAGCGGCAACGAGCTCTTCACCGGCGCGCTGGTAAAGCGTCACAGCGTGCAGTTCCGAGGGCGTCACGCGCCACCAACGCGCGACTACGGCGCTGGTGAGCAGGCTGGGAACCAGATCTTCCCACACCAGAGCCTGCACGTTTTCCGGGACGATGAAATCCTGCTCGGTTTCGGCCAGGACGTAAGGAAGATCGGCGAGCGATCCCACCAGGTGCGCACCGCCGCCGGCGGCCCATCCGCGGCCCAGTACCAGCGGAGTGTGCCAGGCCGGGTCGCCCGAGACGACGCCCAGGCCGACGAAATCGTGATAGCGCACGAAGAGGGGATTGTTGTGCAGCATCTGAGCTCCGGGCGGCTCGTAGTAGGCGTAGTTCAGGCCTACTAAGGTGTCCTTGAGAAAAGGAGCGAGCTGGCCGCGGGCGTCGGCGGCTTCCTGCGAGGAGCGCGGGGACTGGATGATCTGAATCAGGTCTCGTCCGGTTTTGAGTTCCGTGTGGCGATTATCGTACATGCCACCGGCCCACGTGTTTCTTTCGCTGTTGGTGAAGATAGGCCGGGGCATCTCGAATTCGCGAAGCTCGCCGGCAAGGGGAACCAGAGTTTCCGCGTTGGCCTTGCCTTGCGACAATTGGCGCAGACCGTCGGAGAGTTGGAAGAGCGTATCCAGGGAAGCCAGGCGCTGCGACTCCATCACGGTGCGGATACGGTTGGCCAGCAATTGCCGAACCTGGCGCCCATCCGGCGTGGACTGGTCGGGTCCGGCGAGAAGGGAGATGAGCGCATTTTCCGAGAAGCCTGTTTCGCCCGTGGAGGCGTGCACGATCTGCGTCAACGCGGCACGTCCCGCGTCAAAGACTTGCGGGCCAGTGGCCAGGTGCGAAAAAGGAGCGAGCAAGGCCTGCCAGGAGTCGTTCAGATTGGCGGTGGGAATCTGTCCTTGGCGCGCCAGGATCTCCCAGAAACCGATGTTGGCCTGGAAGATGCCGATGGCGTTGGATCGCGCGGAGTGGTCCGCCATGCGATCCAGCCCTTCGGCTACGGATAGAAAGCGGGCGATGGAATTGTCGTTGAGGCCGTGAAACTCGGAAAAGATCAGATACTGGTCGTTGAAATCGGAAAATTTATCGGCCAGCAGACGGACGGTTTGCGCGCTGAGCCTGCGGTCGGCCGGGCGCTCCCGATCGATTTCCGAAAGCGTGAGAAATATTTGCAGCGGGCCTTCACTTTCGCCGCGCGACAGACCGAACATTCCTTCTACAACCTGGTCGGGACTATTCCAATTTCCCGCTTTGCGAGCCCATTCGCCGGCGACTTTGGTTTTGGGCCGGCGGCGCATAACTTCTTTCCAGACCTGGACGCCGCCGGGAACGAGGGGCTGGCCGTCCGCTTCGAATTGAAGGCGGGTGGTCAGCAGCGAAAGGCCGGCGTTTGGCCGGAAGACCAGGAATCGGGCGGGACCGGGATGCGCATCTCCGCCGCGAAGGGCCAGATAAAAGCGGGGCAGCCTGCGCGCATCGGCAAAATAGGCGAGCTGCTTTTGATTGAGCCGCGAGAGGGCGTCGAAATAAGCGGCCAACCAGCCTTCATCGCGGGCCAAGAGCTTGGTGAAGAATTCCTCGGGAGCTTCTGGGTCCGCGCCGACTAACTGTTTCCAGGCCGGCTCGGCCGCCGCCCCACCGGGAACGACCACGCGTCCGGAGCGAACCAGGAGGCTGGAGCCGTAGAAGTCGAGCAGCGCTTCGGATGCAAGAAGTTTTGGCAATCCCGGGGCGCGACGCAACGATTCGCGTGTTTCGCTATCCATGCGCGCGAAGGCCCAATAGAGCCGGGCTTCAAGAGGGTCCGCCATCAGCGCGTCAATCAAGTCAGCATTGGCAATGTCGCCCCGTTGGAGAACTTTCCACTCCTCGGGTTTGAAGATCACCGGGACGCGCGAGGAGGCGTAGCGGTAGACGAAAGGTTTGTTTTGACGCAACGCTTGTTCGAGTTCGGAAATTGGGAAGCCGGAGTCGTTGGTGATGAAGGCGCGATCGGGCTCATCGGCTTCGAGTTCGCTATTCGGGCCGCAGCCTTGCTTGAGGCGGTATCCGATGATGGTGAGAAGTCGACCGGCTTCGTTGCAGTTCGTGACTTTTATGGTCTCCTCGGATCCCGCGAGCACCTGCAGCTCTGTGGCGATGTGCAGATATCTCTTGAGCAGAACCAGGAATTCCGTCGGTTTGGGGTTCTTTTCCAGCGCGCCGCGATAACCATTAATTTCGACGTTGCGAGCCAGGAAAGGCACGATTTCACTGGACGAGGCCTCTTGACTGATCGCCGCCATACGCATGAATGGCTTTAGGGGGCCGGGGATGACGATCTCGGCGCCGTTGGCGGCCGGCACGGAAGGTGAACTAGCGACGCCGGATTGCCTTTGCTGAGCGTTGGCGGAAGCCGCCATGCCGGCGGCAAAGCCCAGACAGGCGCAGAACAAGAACTTGGCAATGAAACCACATCGGCGAGTGGAAGAATGCATGGCCCTGAACCTCCGGGGAGCCATAACCGCTCGGACGCTTAGAGGCAAGCTGCCCGAGCAAGTTGCCTGTGAATTGAGGTCCAACCGCCAGCCTAAGAAATCGATGGGGTGAAGGTACGCCCGCGATCGGATTGCTCAGGTAGAGGCTGTCAGCCCTCGCGGGCCCACACTCGACCCGTTGATGGACACCGAGGGTAGATCAAGTTGCCGATTGGGTCAATCCGTTCTAGGCCCTAAAATCGGGCCGACTTTTAGCCGACTTTTTCGAGGATGCGGAGAAACGCATGGCTGGCGGGGAAGTAAAGCGGCGATCCGCCGTGGAAAAGAGTACGGCCGCGGCATTCTGTGGAAACGCCGCGGCCGAGGGTAATGAGAAAAGGAATAGGGGCTAATCAGCGCCGGTCGTCGTGGCGCTCGTCCCGATGTTCCTCTTTCTTCTCCACACGGTGCTCTTCGGCGCGGTGCTGTTCGACACGGTGCTCTTCGGCGCGAGCCCGGCCGGCCCGTTCGTCTGCGCGCTCCCTTGCGCTTTGCTCGCGGACTTCATGGCGCTCTTCGACGCGCGGCGTCACCACCGCATGGCGGATCTCGTAAGGGTGGACGTAAACCGCACGGTTGTGCCAGTTGCGGTCCCAGCGAGCGTTGTTGATGAAGACGGCATGACTATCCCAGGCGATGCGGCTCACGCCCCATCCCCAGGGGCGAAAGGCAGCGCCGATCGTGACGCCGTATCCAAAGCGGATAGCGCCTCCGACCGCGAAACCGAGGCGGGGACGGACAAAGACGACGGCCGGATCGTAGGCCGGCACGACTACGAACTCCGGGCGCACGGGACGGATCTCGATGTAAGGCCCGCCGGTGACGACTATTTGCGGATTGGTGCGGAGATAGCCGTATTCGTAGGCGTGGTGGCGCATCCTCTGGACGGCATCCATGACCTCGTCGTGCTGGGCCAGGAAGGCGTTGCCAAGGTTTTCGGTCCAGGACATGTCCGAGGCCATCATTCCGAGAACCGAAGGAAATGGAAGCAACGACTGCACGGAGGGATCCCAGGGCAGGTTGTCTTCCGAGATGGCGTTGGAAAGAGCTTCGCCAGTCAGATAGTGGTGCCGGTCTGCCCAGCGGGCGGCTTCGGGAATCTGATCCGGAAAACTGGCGGCGGCTAGGACCTGGACGAGCAAGGGATCCGGATAGAGGGCGACCCGGGACACGAGGCGCTCAAGCTCCTGCGGTGGGTAGTACCTGGGTTCCTGGGCAAATGCCGAAATTGCCGTTAAGCCGACCAATAGAAGGGACATCAGAATAGCTGTCGAGGCGATCTTCAGATAGCGCATCCCATCCTCCGAAATGGATTTCCTGGGCAAGGGGCGAGCCTATATCTTCACATTCTAAGAGGGTGTGGAACGGGCGCGAGGGCTTTGTAGGAAAGCTTCTTCGTTTTCGTTAATAGCGGTTTCCACCATCTTGATTCTTAGAGGGATATAGCCGAGCAAGGTCAGGCCGCACGGATATTCGGTTGGCCGGAGTAGACACGTTGCCAGCGCTTCCACACGATTCGCAGCGCCGCGGCGATGGGGATGGAAAGATACACGCCGATGACCCCTCCGATTTCGCCGCCCACCAGAACGGCGAAAACGACGGTCAAGGGATGAAGTTGAAGCTTCGCGCCCACCAGGTAAGGTGCGGTGACGTAATCCTGAAGGATGCGCCAGGCCGCCAGGAACAGCACCACAATAAGGACATGGTGATAGTTTGCCAGGAAGGCGACGCCCAGAATCATGGCGGCGCCCAGCAACGGCCCGACCACGGGGATGAACTCGAGCAAACCGGCGAACAAGCCTATGGCCAAAGAGTAAGGGACACCGAGAAGCGACAGCACGGCCATATAGGCCATGATCGACAGTCCGGAGAGGATCAGCTGCATGCGGATGTAGTGGGCCAGCATCTCGTTCAGGTCGTCGATGATTCCGGTAAGAAGCTGCCTTTGCTGGCGGCGTTCGACCATTTTGAGGATGTCGTCGCTGAAGGTGCGGCCGTCCTTCAGAAAGAACACGGCCAAGATGGGGATCAGGACGATCCAGACGGCGTTGGAGGCGGCGGCGGCGACGCGGGTTCCCAACGCACCCACCCATGACAAGACTACATTGCTATGGTCGGCAAGAAACTGCTGCAGGCGGAATTGGGTAGCAGCACTCCATCCCCGCTTTGATCCGATTTGCAGGGCGATTTGCCCCGAGCTGAGTTTTTCGAACAAGCCGGGCAATGCATTCGCGAGCATTTTGGCCTCTTCAGCGATGCGAGGACCCGCCAGAAGGAAAAGGACGGCAAGGCCCGCGCAGAGGACCACGTAGACCTCCAGGATCGCGAGAGTGCGAGAACCTCTCGAGAGGCGGGCCCAGCGTTGCGCAGCCGAGACCAGTGGTTCCAAGAGGTAGGCAAACAGGATGGCCAGAAGAAAGACGATCAGAACACGGCTGGCGCCATAGATGAAGGCCCCGGCGGCGACGAAGAGCAGAATGGTGGTTAAGACGGAGACGGTGCGTTTATCGATCAGTTCCATGCTGCCACTTTGATGAGCTTCGTCGTCATTGCGGCGTTCGGGACGGCGTTCGCTCGGGGCATTTTCGATTTTCGGCATCGAGGTGGTCGTAGTTTACTCCCACGAAGCGGATATTGCCGGGTCTTCGGGGCAAGCGTGTCGAAGTTGCACCGACATAGGGCATTTCTTCGGATGCAGGCCGATGAAGCAACGGGCAGAACTGGCGGCCGGCCGGCGGAGCGCGGCAGGCAAGCCGCAAGGCAAAAGAGATTGAGTTTCCTCTGCCAGCGACGTAGAATCCCGCCGTCAAATGGGAATTTTCCTCAGTATCGCCGATGTGATCGTAGTTCTGGCTATTGCGATTAGTGTCCCGAGCGCGGTCTGGAGAGGACAGACGGGAGAGCGTTCGCTGCTGTTGTCCGGCTGCATCGCGCTGGCTATCTGCATATTCGGGCTTGTCTCTTTGTCCGCAGCCAGCGGACTCGCGGCAAGCGACTCATCGTTAACTCACGTGGCCATGCTCATCTTTCTTGCGTTGACGGCTATTGCTCTCCGCTTGTGGTGGGCGGATAAAGCAGCCTAGCATCCGCTGCAATTCGTCTTTCCAAGATTTAAGTTCATAGCCACGTTACACGGGAGTGTTGCGAAAAGCGGGCGTTGCGGTGTAGATTCCCGGACTGTCCGGGGTTGAGCTAAGAATTCGTGGGGAATCGATTTTTCGGCGCCAGGGGACTCCTGGCCGCCAGATGGGAGAGTAAGGATGAACAAGAGAGCGCGATGGCGCGATGCAGGGCTTCTCGTTTTGCAGGTTGCTCTACTGCTGGGATTGACATCAGTTAAGGCGCGGGGGCAGGGATCGACGCCCGCATCGTTTGACAAAGTGACGGTCTCCAATCAGGTGGCGGACCGCACGCTGATGAAGGCGGTGATCAACGCCGACACGGCGCGGGCCCTGGTGGATGCGTGTGTGGATTGGCAGAAGGCGCAGCCGGGAAACCAGACCATAGCTGTTTTTGTCCTGTCGCCGACCGGGCAGATCATCGACTCGCACCAGATGGACGGAGTGCTGCCGATCGGGGCGGAGACCGGTTTGATGAAGGCGAAGACCGTGTTGTACGCGCGATCGTCGTCGGGTGCGGTGGCGCGGCGGTTCGCGGACGTGGATGGCCGGTTGATTCGGCTGGACCTGGGCAAGGAACAGGGTTTGTCGTATTACTTCGTCGCGGGCGGCCTGCCTATTGTGGTGGACCACCAGTTGATCGGCGCGATCGGGGTGGGCGGCGGAAACGCGGACGAGCAGTGCGCGTACCAGGCGCTGGTGAAGGTGCTAGGGCCGCAGCCTGAGGTTGCGCAGCCCACTCCTCCAGCCGCAGGCCGCGGTGGCGCAGGCGGTGGAGGCGGCGCGGGCGGCGGTGGCGGGCGCGGCGGCCGTGGAGGGCAGCAGTAGGAAACAATTCAGCGAAGTCTGCTGAGAAGCGAGCGCCGCGTCTGAGGGCACGGCGCTCGTTTTTTTTGTGCCACAAATTGCCGCAGTAAGCCTCCTCCCACCTGATTCCTGCCCAATGTTCTTTTATGGTGCACCCCGTTTGGTGTCTCCGGGCCCAATTGATGCAAACCGCACACCTGTACTTCGACGCACGGGGCCTTTCTTCGCAGGGCTAATACAATAGGGTGAATTCGGCGATTTGTTACGGTTTTGGTCTTGCGGCTCTTCTATTGAAGATGGGCAATTAAACGATTGGGGAGTGTCCCATGATTGACTGCAAGTTGCTGCAAAAGAATGGCTTACTTACCATTGCGCTCGCTTTTGCACTCATCTCGGGGCTAACCCTATGCGCCTCGGGGCGGGCCGCCCAAGAGCCTACGTTCGATTGGCAAGCGACCAACGACCAGGCCTTCCGCCTGGACCCGTCCGACTACCATACGGGTCAGGTTTTCAAGACGAGCGACCATGCCGGGAATGTCCACATCGACATCGAGGCGCAAGAGCCCATAACCGTGGAGATGGCTCCGACGGGGGAGTGGAGCGAAGCCCTCCGGCATCCTGAACTTTTGCCCCGAATCACGTTTCGTTGCGTGCAGGAGCATGTGGTGAAGATGACGTATTCGTGCGAAGTGGCCGCGGGGCATCCCATGACGCTGGTGATCCGAGACGAACGCGATGGCAGCCGCGCCGCGAATGTGAGCTTTGGCTCCGGCGGGGACGAACGCGGCAACCTCGGGGGCACCGTGCGCGATTTTGTGGCTCCGAACGACATTCACGTCGGCTACTACCGATGGGCCTGCGTGCAGGATTGCCCTCCGCCGCAGTATCAATGGGCCACGGAACTTAAAGCGAGGTATCCACTGACGCGGGCCATGAAAATGTATGGCGGGATCGCAGCGGACCGGGATGGCGAGCCGTTTAGTGTCACGTTCATTTCTCCGGTGCCGATGACCGTGGCGATCGTGCCCGCACGCGTGGCGGAGCGCGCGCGTGAGAAAGGGAGCGATATCAGCGCCGCGCTCGGCAAAGGCAGTTGCGTGCAGAAGGGCGCGCAGGCCTCGACCTTTGAATGCATGTTCGACGTTTCCGACGGGCCGCTTTCGCTGGTGGCAGAGCCCGAGGCGGGCAGCAAACTTGCGTCGAATGAAAAAGCGGAGATCGAAGTCACGGCCTCGAAATGCGTGGCGAACTGCTTAACCCCGATCAAGCAGGAAAAAGCTGATTCGGACAACTAGAAGGATTAGTCCCGCGAGACAGAGAAAAGCCCTGCCCTCAAAAAAGCGAGGACAAGGCACCCGGCCTTGCTTCTGCGCCCGTCCACGGCCGAAAAAACAACTGCAGATCCCTCCTCGCATACAACAAAGGCGCTCCTCGGGATGACACGGTATTGTGCGCGGAGCGTCAGAAGTGGTCGGTTTCGACCTGTTCGGGTTTGCGGGCTGCGGATGAAGTGATGCGTCCCCAAATCGTGTTTTCCGCGCCGGGCTGCGGTTCGAGTCCCCAAGTTGGCAGGGGCATGAGGAGCAGTTTGGAGAGCGCGTTGAGGTAGGGTTCGTAGAGCACGCGCAGCTCCTTGAGTTTTTCGTCGGAGGAGTCGCCGCCCGCGCGAACTCCAGAGTCGAGCAAAAGCTTGCGCATCTTCAGCAGGTCGCTCTCCGGCAAACGGTCCAGCGCCGGAGCGGCGGATTTCAAGCTGAGAATCTCCGTAAGGTCCGCAACGGCGTGGCGAGCAATGGCGAAGGTAAGCTGCGCCTGCCATTTGGTTTCGCCTTCGCCATAGGCAATCAGAAGGGCGCAGGTGTCTAGAACGGCAGTGAAAGCGGCGACCCAGGATTGGTTGTCGTGCTGGGAGCGGAAAAAACAGAGAAAAGGATAGCTGAGGTGGGTCTCCATCAGCTGGCCCGACCACGTTTCCCAATTGCGAAGGTAGCCGGCGAGAGCATCGTCCTGGATTCGCTCGGCGCCGTGGCGGCGGAGAAGCTCGGCGGCCGTGGGAGGAGAGCCGGCGCGCGCATCGAGCAGGGAGATATTCACTTCGCGCTGGGAGAAGGAGCCGTAGAGCGTGGGCAGGTACGAGATGATGAGGGCGAGAAAGCCGAAACCTGTTCCGGCCTCGGCTACGGAGATGACTTTGGCGAGGGAAGTTTGCGGCGTAACGTCACCCAATCCGAGAGTGAAGAAAGTGGTGCCGCTGAAATAGAGGTCGGATCGGAACGTCACGGGAGTTCCCGCACCGGCCAGGGCCGATCCGGCAGCCCACTGAAGCATTCCGAAAGCCAGGACCAGGGCGAGGGCCCAAAAGCCGATCAGCAAAAGCAAAGAGAGCGGGCCGAAATAGCTCAGGTAGCTTTCGCGCAGCTTGAGATTGTGGATGCGCCTGGCGATGAAGGACCAGGTTCTCCAGGCGTTGCGGTAGAACAATCTGGCGATGCGGTAAGAGCGCCTCACGTGGCGAGGCAAGATGACGCTCTCGAAGGAGTCCCAGAGAATAGCCAGGAGCAGGAGAAGGCCGAGAGTTCCAATCAGAATGCGCATGGGGGTGTCGTTTTGTACGGCGCTCCGTGCCTGGATTGGCCTGACGACGAGTAGTATAAGGTCGGCAGGGATTCGGCGAATCGACGATTTCTGCTAACATCTTTTGCACTGGGCCGGAGTGGCGGAATGGCAGACGCGGCGGACTCAAAATCCGTTGGGCGCAAGCCCGTGAAGGTTCGACTCCTTTCTCCGGCACCAGCTCTTCTATTGGTTGGCGTCTTCCAAGAAAAGGCCCGCTTAAGCTTCAGTCGCCTAACCCTCATTCACCGGGAGAGGATGTCCCGGCGAGGGCGCCTCGCGTGACATCGCACCGGTGCAGCGTGAGGCGCTCTTTTTGTTTGCGCTAGTCCGCTGTGGGCCCTGGGCTACAAATGGCCGGTCGTTGCGGCGGTGGGCGAAGAAAGGCCTCAGGTCTGCCGACAGACGGCGTCGGCCGACCTGAGCTACAGACTTCTTCAAGCGCGGCGATGGCGAGGAAAAGCAGATTTCTCGGCCGCCGCCGGAACGTCGCCCGCAGAACACGCACGCGGACGACGGCGGCCTCGGAATGACACCAGTGTTGAATTTGTTGCAGGGCGTGGAGAAAGGCCCCAGGGCCCCGCGAATGCGGCGGGCGCCCTGGGCTACAAACGACGGGTGGTTGCAGCGGTGAGCGAAGAAAAAGCCTCAGGTCTGCCGAGAGACGGCGTCGGCCGACCTGAGCTACAAACCTCTTCAAGCGTGGGCGATGGCGAGGAAAAGCAGATTCCTCGGCCGCCGCAGGAATGCGTCGCCCGCAAAACACGCGGACGACGGCGGCCTCGGAATACTGGCTTTGAATTTCTAGCGATGCGTGGAGAAAGGCCCCAGTGCCCCGCGAAGGCGGCGGGCGCCCTGGTCTACAAATGCGGGCGGTTGCGGCGCGATGTGTGGGGAGAAACTGCAGATCCCTCGGCCCAAGAAACGGGCCTCGTGATGACAGCGAAAACACCGAAGCAGGCGCTGTACTGAGATCAGGTGGGGCGGCGGTGGATGGCTTCGTTGACCAGGAGGGCGGCTTTCATGGAAGCGAGGATGATGGCGACCTGCACGTCGAGGGGGAGCGGGGAGAGGACGGAATTGGCGGCGAGGGCGGCTTCGGGCGACGGCAGCCCGGACAAAGATTCGCTGGCGAGCGAGCGGAGATAATCTTTCAGGCCGACGCCGTAGACTACGACGGCGCGGTCGGAGATTTCAGGCCAGAGGCTCATGGGTGCGGTCGCTAGGGCTTCGGTTTGGCGACGGCGGGTTGGCGGATGCGTTTTGTAAAAGAATTTTCTTCGGACCAGACGCAGGGAAGTTCTTCCATTTCGGCGCCCGGCTTGAGCTTCATGATGCGCTCGGGAGCGACGATCGGCTTGGTATAGGCTTTGGGATCCTCGATGGTGATGTTGTAGCGGATGGTGTCGCGATCGACGCGCTGATAGCGCTCGGTGATGCGCATCTCTTCGCTATGGGGATAGCCGGTGGCGCCGAGCCAGGTCTTGTCGTTGAAGCCGGAGGATTCCACGACGAGCGTGTAGTCGCCTTCCCAATGGCCGATGGCGAAGCCGAACCAGGCGGGATCGGCGTCCCTGGGAAGCGGGCGGCCGTCGGTCCAGATGGAGCGCCATTCGTGTTCGCGCTCGAAGAACTGCAAAATCTGTCCTGGTGCTTGAACGAACTGGAAGGGCAGCGGAAAAAGCATGACGCGCGGGAAGCCGGAGGGATCGCACTGCAAGATGGGATCGTTGCCGTCGGGGACGGCCCGCGATCCGTAGCCGGGACGCTCCTGATTGAATTTGGCTTGCGCCCACGGAGTCATCGGCGGCATGGTTTTTTCTGGAGAAATGCCTTCGGCGCCGCCGCTGCCTTGGTATTGCCACATCCCGGAAAGATCGCGCTTGGGAGCAGGGGCGGATGCCGTGGTTGCGGGCTTTTGTTGTGCGGATCGCGCCGGCGGGGCGAATGCGAGAGGCAGCAGCGCCAGCACAGCGATCAAAACTTTGGACGGCATGCGAGCCTCCTGTAGGGTGGTAGTGGGTCAGTTTGCATTTTGGCCTTTTGTGCGAAGATCCATAAAATTCAAACCGACCCACTACCGCAGGTTCGGGTGTTTGGCTTCTACCTTTGATCCATTTTCAGTATGCGGCCGTCGGGGAGGACGATTTTCCCCAGCTTCTCTCCGGAAAATCCCACGGGCGATCCGCTCTTCGCGGGGATCAGGGTAACGGCGATCACGTCTCCGGGCTTAATGGAATCGCGGGACCAGCCGTTTCTGCGCAGGATGCCGGGGCTTTGCGATTCGACGGACCAACTGACAACCTTTCCTTTGGCATCTTTTACATCGAGATAGATCTGGCAGTGCGGATTGGACCAGACGAATTCGGTAACGGCGCCCTTAATGGTGATGGGGTGGTCTGCGTCGTAGGCGGTATTGCCGTGATGCGCCCGGAGAGAGGCGCAGGCCAAAAGAATCGTGGCCAAGACAACGAAGCGTGAGAACAGCCGAGGTTTCATTCCGCCACCTTATTCCGGCACTGTGAGGCCGATCAAGAAAATTCAGACTGAGCCACTCGCGAGCAGCTATAGCCAAGCATAAAGCCGCGCAATTGTCATCCCTGAGCTTGCCGCAGCCGCTGAGGTCTGTTAAAAGTCGTTAGCTAAGGGTCAGTAGTTCGTGGTCCAATCGTGTTCCGGGGCAGTGTTTTCGGGTGCGAGGAAGAGAGGGAAGTATGGACCGACGCAATTTCATAAAAATCGGCGGCGCATTCGCGGGCGGGTTGGGGCTTGGGAAAATGCTGCACGCCCAGCAAATGCCGGGAATGCAGCAGGCGCAGGCCCAGAGTGCCGCGCCGAATACGCCGGCTGACTTCACTTTGAAGGTCGGAACGGCCCTGGTGGAGCTTGCACCCTACCGGTCGCTCAGCACGCTGGGGTACAACGGGACTTCGCCGGGCCCGCTGATCCGGCTTCGCGAAGGCAAGCCCGTCACCATCGACGTGATCAATGACACAGACACGCCGGAGCTTGTCCATTGGCACGGCTTGCTGATTCCCGCCGAAGTGGACGGCACGGAGGAGGAGGGCACGCCCATGGTGCCTCCGCACGGGCGCCACCGCTATCAATTTACGCCCGGGCCGGCAGGCTCCCGCTGGTATCACACGCATGTGATGGCGGGCGCGGATTTGCATCGCGGAACCTACACCGGGCAGTACGGATTCTTTTATATCGATTCCGGAAAGGATCCCGGCAAATACGATCAGGAACATTTTCTGGCCCTGCGGGATTGGGAGCCTTTTCTGGCCAACGAAGACGAGGACGACGAGGACGAAGATCCGAACGCGCCGAAGCCGGAGAAGCCGGAGCGCATGGCGCGGGGCGCGAATGGTTACGAGGCGGTCTATCGCGTGGTTTCCATCAACGACAAGCTGATGGGCGGCGGGCCGCCGATTCAGGTGAAGACGGGGCAGCGCGTGCTGTTTCATTTCCTGAACGCCTGTGCGACGTCCAACCGCAAGATCGCCATGACCGGGCACAAGTTTCAGGTGTTTGCGCTGGACGGCAATCCGGTGGCAAATCCGGCGGCGGTGGACGTCATCGCCATGGGCCCAGGGGAGCGCGTCGACGCGTTTGTGGACATGAACCGGCCCGGCGTATGGGCGCTGGGCGCGACGGCGGATGCCGACCGGAACGCGGGATTGGGGATCATCGTCGAGTACGAAAATCAGAAGGGGCAGCCGCAGTTTTTGCGGCCGGCCAATCGCGTGTGGGACTACACGGTGTTTGGCAAGCCCACGGCGCCGCCGGAGCCGGCGGAAAAGATCGATATGATCATCGGGAAGATTCCGGGAGGCGTGCATGGGTTCAACCACTGGACGATTAATGAGAAGGAGTATCCACACGAAGACGAATTCGTGCTGCGGCCAGGGACGAAGTACCGCATTTTCTTCCGGAATCGCACCGACGACGACCATCCTCTGCATATCCACCGGCATCTCTTTGAGATCGTGGAGGTCAACGGGAAGCCGACCTCAGGCGTAATGAAGGACACGGTGGTGGTGCCGCAGTTTGGCCGCGTGGCGGTGGACATGATGGCCGACCAGCCGGGCTTGACGCTGTTCCACTGCCACAACCAGATGCACATGGATTTTGGGTTCAAGGCGCTGTTCCGTTATTCCTAGAGCGGAATCGAATGGGAGTGGGTTTTTCCGAAGGAGCTTTCTGAGGGAATTGGGTCAGTTTGAATTTTGCCTTCTTTGTGTCACGATCCATAAAATTCAAACTGACCCTGCCTGTGGGGCGCCGCAGTTGAAGTCAAGAGCGGAAGTCTGATAGCCTGCGGGAGAGCTGCCATGACGAAGTATCTGCAGTTCGGTCTGTTGGCTGTGCTGCTTGCGGGCGCCGGGGCTGGTTTGCTCGCGGTGCCGGCGGTGCCGCAGGGCTACGGCTATCAGCGCTACGGTTACCGCGGTTCGCCGAACGACGAGCAAAAAGACGAGTTTGCCTTCGCCCGCTTGCGCTATCCGGTGCGCATGGCCAGCTACGGCGGATTCGGGGGATTTGGCGCGTTCCGCAATGGGGGCTGGTCGGAAGATTATCCGCGCGCCGACCGCCAATTCGTGCAGGGCGTTCTGCGGCTGACGCGCCTGGACGCGCGTCCCTACCAGGAAGTGATCGATCCCGACGACGACGCGATTTTCAATTGGCCATGGCTCTATGCGGTGAACGTGCCCGATTGGGACTTCAACGAGTCTCAGGCCAAACGCATGCGCGATTATTTGCAGCGCGGCGGCTTCCTGATGGTGGACAGCATTCATGGAACGGCGGCGTGGGAAAGCTTCATGATCGGCATGCGCAAGATTCTTCCGGACCGGCCGATCGAGGATCTGCCGAAAGACGACATCATTTTCCATATTCTCTACGACCTGGACGAAAAGCCGCAGGTTCCCGGCTATCAATATATTTATACGGGACGAACGTACGAAAACGACGGCATTTATCCGGAGTGGAAGGCGATCCGCGATGAGAATGGGCGCATCATGGTGGCCATCTGCTTCAACATGCATATCGGCGACGCCTGGGAGCACGCCGACGATCCGCGATATCCCGAGCGCTTCTCGTCTTTTGCGTATCGCATGGGCATCAACTACATCATGTATTCGATGACGCACTAGGCAGAGGCCTTTTCGCCCGCCTGCTTGGTTCTGCGCGATCATTTCCCGCTGTTCCCGCTATTTAAGAAAATGCAAACTGGCCAACCTACGGTGGGCTTTGTCTGGGACGCACGGGCTGGTGCTATAATTCCCCCATTGTGAGAAGGCTTCTGCCTCTCTGCATCATCCTCTCGTCCATCGTTGTAGTGTTGTCTCGGCCGGCCATTTCCGCGCCAAATCTTAGCGGTTTGTGGGACGCGAAGATCGTGGCGGGCCAACTGGAGATTCCGTTCCGGTTCGAGATCGCCCAAAGCGGCAGCCAAGTGCAGGGGTTTTTCTTCGAGGGCGATCGCAAGATCGGATCGAGTTCTGGCAGTTTCGCGGATGGGCATTTCAAGTTTGGCTACGACTACCTGGATACGACGCTGGAGTTGTTCGTCGAGGGCGACCAACTCCATGGTTTGTACCGGCTGAATCGGCCCAACGCTCAGCCGATGGAAATTCGCGCCAAGCGCTTTGTGCCGGCGCCCGCGGAAGCCTCGGGAGGGCCGCAGGTTGGGGGAAGCTGGGAGATGCGGCGAGTTGCTCAGGAGGCGAGGAGTCCGAGCGACACGCGGACCTGGAAGTTGTTCTTGCGGCAATCGGGAGCGGAGGTTTCGGGGTCCATTCTGCGAGTCGACGGCGACACCGGGTACCTGATTGGGCGCTGGCAGAGCGGGCGCCTGGTCCTGAGCCACTTTTCGGGCGACGGGCCGTTGCTCTTCGAGGCCAAACGGAATGCGGACGGGACTCTGGCGATTGCGCTCAACCGGCAAGCCAACTACTTGGCGGTGCGGACGAGCGAGGCGCGAGCCAAGGGCGTTCCCGATCCGCCGGACCCTTCGCGCTATACCAGCGTGAAGGACCCCAGCGTTCCTTTCCGGTTCAGCTTTCCCGGATTGGATGGAAAGACGGTTTCGAGCGGCGATCCTCGATTTAAAGGGAAAGTTGTGATCGTGGCGATCGGGGGGAGTTGGTGCTCGAACTGCCAGGATGAGGCGCCGTTTTTGGTACAGCTCTACAAGGAGTTCCACGCGCAGGGATTGGAGATCGTGGGGCTGATGTTCGAGATTGACGACGATCCCGCGCTAGCCCGCCCGCGGGTGGAGACGTTTATCCGGCGGTTCGGAATTCCGTATCCGCTGCTTCTGGCAGGGACGCCGGACAACATTAATCAAAGAATGCCGCAACTGGTGAACTTCGGCGCTTATCCGACGGCGATCTATTTGGGGCGTGACGGGCGTGTGAGGAGCGTGCATGCGGGATTCGCGAGCGTGGCGACGGGCGCGGAGCATACGCGACTGGAGGGGGAGTTGAGAGAACTCGTCCAACATCTGCTCGCGGAGAATGCGAATCAGGCGGCTTCCGGCGGCTTATAGGATTCGTGGAAGGGAAATCATTATGAGAGTTTTTTTCGGGCGGCTTTCATTTTCGATAGCGACATTCCTTATTGTATTGGCGGCGGCACAGGCCGGGGCGGCGCAATCGTTCACGGCGACGCACGCCAAGGTGAGCCTGGTGGCGGAGAGTAATTCTCTACAGGCTGGGCAGAGCGCGTGGGTGGGGGTGCTGTTTGAAATCGAAAAGGGCTGGCATATCTATTGGGTGAATCCCGGAGACGCCGGGGAAGCTCCCAGGATCCAGTGGCATCTTCCGGCGGGCTTTCAGGCGGGAGATATTCGCTGGCCGGCGCCTGCGCGGTTGCCGGCGAGCACCGTGATGGACTATGGCTACGAGGGAAAGGTGCTTCTGCCGGTGTCGGTGCGCGTCCCGGCCGGGTATCGCGCGGCGAACCCGGTGACGCTAACGGCGGATGTGCGTTACGTGATCTGCCGGGACGTGTGCATACCGGCGGCGTCGCTGGCCAAGTTAGCGATTCCGTCCGGGAATGCGGGCGACGCGGCGGATCGCGAGCTTTTCCGCAACGCGTTCGATAATGCGCCGAAAGCGTTGCCCGCCGGCTGGAAGGCGCAAGCGAGCGACGGCGGAGGCTTTTTCACGCTCTCGCTGGACACTGGGATGAGCGAAAGCAAAGCTGTTTTTTTTCCCATCGAACAGGATCAGATCGACAACGATGCGACGCAAGGTCTGACGCCAAATCCCCGAGGCGTGCAGATCAAGCTCAAAAAGTCGGATCAATTGAAGCAACCGATTACGGCGCTTAAGGGCGTAGTGGTGCTGGGACCGGGCCGGGCGTATGAGGTCTCGGCGCCATTGGCGGCGAAGAAGTAAGAGGTGGTCCTTTGCGCGTTCTGGTGGTCGAAGACGAGAACCGGCTGGCGGAGAACGTAGCGCGGGCGCTGCGAGAGAGCGCGGGTTACGCGGTGGACATCGCCAAAGACGGGGAGGAGGGGCTGTACCTGGCTGAATCGGCAGCCTACGACCTGATGGTGCTCGACCTGATGCTGCCGAAAATGGATGGTCCCACGTTGCTGACGCACTATCGCAAGAAGGGCCATGCCACGCCGGTATTGGTGCTTACGGCGCGGGACGAGAAGGAGAATGTGGTGCGGCTGCTGAATGCGGGCGCCGACGATTATGTTTCCAAGCCCTTCGATTTGGGAGAATTCCTGGCACGAGCCAAGGCGCTGGTGCGGCGAGGAAAAGGGCAACGCTCGCCGGTGCTTTCGATCGCCGATCTTCAATTGAACACGGTGGAACGCACGGTGCGGCGGGGGCAGAAAGAGATCGCGCTGGTGCCGATGGAATATCGCGTGCTGGAGTATCTGGCGCATCGGCCGCGCGCGGTGATTTCCAAGAGCGAGTTGCTGGAGCATCTCTACGATTACAACTGGGAAAAGTTTAGCAACGTGATCGAAGTGTACATCTCGGGACTACGGCGCAAAGTCGATAGCAATCATCCTGTGAAGCTGATTCATACTGTGCGCGGGCATGGCTACGTGCTCCGGCCGGAGCGCAATTAGGCAACGAACGCTCGAAACAAAGGAAGTTCCATTGGCATCGGGAAGCTGGACGCAAAGCAAGCCGGCAATAACGGGCGCAGAAAGCGATCAAGCGGCGGCGTATCCTCTCGAGCGGCCGGCACGCGGCAAGGCGAAAGCCTACAAATCTTTTTCACTGGCGGGCCGGATCATCGCGCGGGTAATTGTCTGCCAACTCGTGCTGACCGCAGCGCTGACGACGGTTGCCGTGATGTACGCCCGCCGCGAGGTGGCCCGCGGATTCGATACGGCGTTGAATGGCTGGGCCATCAATACGCTGGCGGCGGTGCGTTACACGGAAGCAAACCCTCCCGATCTGCTTTTCGATCCCTCGCTGCTGCCGGAGCCTTCCTCGCGGACCCACCCGGACCTTTTTGAAATTCGGCGAAGCGATGGCTCGCTTCTGGCACGTTCGCGGACCGCACTTCCCGACGACTTTAACGCGGACGGGCAGTTCACCAATTTTTTTCTGAACCGGGTGCCCTACCGGGCCGTCATCCTGCGAAATGTTCCGGTGCTGGACAACGAAGACAGCGTCAAGGTTCCCATGCGAGTCAACGTTGTTTTTGGCGCGTCGGTTCTGCGCATGCGCGACCAACTTTCGGACCTGGCCCTATCCGTGGGAGGGATCGGACTGGCGTTGCTCGTTATCGTCAGCTTCGTGGCGGCCTGGGGAGTGCGGCGCGGTCTGGAGCCGCTGAGAGAATTGACCACTCAAGCCGGCGCGATATCCGTGCTGAACTGGGAGTTCCGGCCGCCGGCGGAGGCGTCCTTGGCAAAGGAATTGACGCCGTTGACGGGCGCCATCGAAGCTGTGGTGGCGCGGCTACAGGAGGCGTTCCGGCAACAGCGCGATTTCACGAGTGATGCGGCTCACGAGCTGAAGACATCCGTGGCCATCGTGAAATCGACGTTGCAGTCATTGCTGCAACGACCGCGTCCAGAGAAGGAATATCGCGCGGGCTTGGAAGGTCTTTTGGAGGATTGCGGGCGGCTGGAAGATTTGCTCGGACGCCTGTTGAGATTGACGCGGATTGAACAGGGGGCAGAGAACGGGATAAAGCGCAAGCTTGGATTAACCGAAATCACGTCCACATGCGAAGCGGCCGTTTCGAGAATTCAAGCTATGGCCGAGGCGCGCAATATCGAGATTCAATTGGCGGCTCCGGAAGAGGTCCACCTGCAAGGCGATCCCGAGGATTTGGAATTGATCTGGGTGAACTTATTGGAGAACGCGGTGCAATACAGCCCCGAGGGATCGAAAGTGGTCATTCGGGTGGAGCGCGACGGGGACGGGACGGCGTACGTCGCCGTTCAGGATGCGGGGCCGGGGATTCCAGAGGAACAACTGCCGCACGTTTTTGAGCGATTCTATCGAGGCGACCCCTCGCGCTCGCGATCGACCGGCGGATTCGGGCTGGGATTGGCCATTTGCAAAGCGATCGTGAACGTCTACGGCGGCCAAATCAGAGCCGTCAGCCGACAGGGAAAAGGCACGGAAATACGAGTGGAACTGCCGATCAGACCCCCCGACGTGGCAGGTTAGTCCCCCTCGGAGCTTAAGCTCCACTTCATCTCGACTTAAGGCTTTCTTAATGTCCGGGAAGTCACGATACGCCCATTGAGACCCCGGTAAGGACGCCCTGCCCGGCCCGTGTACCGGGTGGGGCGTCTACATAACAAGGCGAATCGACCGCAGTGCTATTGCCCCCGGTCTTAAGCTTGGCTTCACCTACAAGATGATAAATCCGCTTCTTCGGGCGATGCCCAAGGCAGGGCCGCGCCCGGAAATAGCGAACGGTCGAAACGAAAATGCGCGGATGTTCGTCTAGAAACGATAGCGAGGCTAGTCGGACGGGTAAGCACTCGGATTTTGACAAATCCATTGTTGATGTTGGTAATGCGCGGCGAGCGCTATTGCGTGGGGGAGGGCCGTGTGCCGCGGGGAGCGACTGGAGGAGAGCGTGAATTATGTGTACTGATTCGAGAAAGAGTTGAGAGAAATCCGCTAACGGGAGGAAGGAACGTGACGGCTGAGGTTACAGCGTCTTCGATCAGCGAAAGGAGTTCCGGCACGAGAGGCCGCGCGGCAAAGGTGTTTGCGGCTCTATGCTGTGGCGCCGGATTGCTCTCGATGTGCACCGCAGCACCGGCCGCCCATGCGCAGAATCTCGCTCCAAGCCGCACGATCGCGGTGCGCGGTGTGGAACCCATGACTGTGGCACCTTCAGGCGCACTACCGGTACGTGCCGGGGATCCCGGACAGGCTTCGCAAGGCGCTCCGGAGCCGGCCATACAACTCGTCTATCCGCCGAAGCCGGCGGAGCAGACCGGGCCGCCGTTGACGCTAACCTTGGCCGACGCGCTGCAGAGGGCGCAGAAATATAACGCGGAATACCTGGCTGCCATTTCGGACCAAAAATCGACTCAGGAAGACCGGCTGCAAGCGCGGAATGCGCGGCTGCCGCAGTTGAGCGCCCGGAGCGAATATCTCGGAACGCAGGGCAACGGGATCACTGCTAACGGAAGGTTCGTAACCAACGACGGCGTACACGTTTATCGGGAATGGCTGGTGCTGCATCAGGATATTTCCGCGAATTCCATCATGGGGACGGATTACAAGAGGTCGCAGGCGGCAGAAGCAATCGCCGCGGCCAAGGCGGAGATCGCGCGCCGGGGGCTGGCCGTAACGGTGACAAAGTCGTACTACGCTCTGGTGGTGGCGCAGCGGAAGTACGCGACCGCGCAGCAGGCGCTGGAACAATCGCAGCGTTTTCTGCAGACGGCGCAAAACCTGGAGAGGCTCGGACAGGCGGCGCATAGCGATGTGATCAAGGCGCAGATTCAGGAACAACAGCAGGATGCGGCGTATTCGGACGCCAATCTGGCGATGGAGACGGCGCGCCTGGATCTGGCGGTTCTTCTTTTTCCGAACTTCGATGAGAACTTCGCGGCCGTGGACGATCTGAACCAGCCGCAGCCATTACCGGCTTTTGGGGAAGTGCAGCAGATGGCCGGGCGGACGAATCCAGATATCCGGGTGGCGACAGAGGCGCTGAGGTCGGCAAGCCTGGAAGTTACCGCTTCGAAGACGGCGTTTCTTCCCGCAATTTCGTTCGATCCGGTGTGGGGCCTGGAAGCGAATTGCGTCGCGCTGAACTGCGTATACACGGCCCTCCCGGAGGCCGGCGCGACACCGTCATTGGGTTACTTTATACAGGCCAGTTTGACGTTTCCGATCTGGGATTGGGGAAGCTTGCGCAGCAAGTTGCATCAGGCCGATTTGAAGCAGCAACAAGCGCAGGTGGAACTGACGCAGGCGCAGCGGCATATGCTGGGCGAGCTATATGGCGCGTACAATGAGGCCTTGGTGGCGCGAGGCCAGGTCGACAAGTTGCGCCAGGCGGCGGATCTGGCGGCGGAGAGTTTGCGCCTGCTGACGCTGCGGTATCAGGCCGGAGAGTCGCCGGCGCTGGAGTTGGTGGACGCGCAGACGACCTTGATCGCGGCGCGCAATGCTTACGACGACGCCCAAGTGCGCTACCGGACGGCACTGGCAACGCTACAGACGTTTACAGGGAGTTTCTAACAGTTCAAGAAAGACGGCAGGATGAACGGGGTAAAGAAGACGATGCCAATATCGAAGGTTGCAAGAAATCCTCAGCGCGGGCCGGGGGAGCGATGGGTGTTCGGCGGTTTGCTGGGTGTGGCGCTGGCAGCGAGCCTGCTGTCATGGGGATGCACGAGCAAGGCGGAAACCGCGGAGGCGGCGCCGACGGTAACCGTGCAGGTGGGTTCGGCAGAGAACAAGACCATGGAGCTGAAAGTGACCGCGGAGGCGACGGTGTATCCCCTGGAGCAGGCGTCCATTGTGCCGAAGATCAACGCGCCAGTGAAGAGATTCAATGTGAATCGCGGGAGCCGCGTGCATGCCGGCGACGTGCTGGCGGAACTGGAGAACCAGGACTTGCTGGCGACAAAGCAGGAGAACGAAGGCAACTACGCGCAGGCGGAAGCGAGTTACCAGCAGGCAACGGCGAAAGCCGAACCAGAGGCGAAACTGGCCAAGCAGGAGTTGGATTCGGCACAGAAGCTGTATGACAACCGCCAGATGCTCTACAAGGAAGGCGCGGCGTCCGCCAAGGACGTGGACGACGCAGGCGTGGCGCTGACGCAGGCGCGCAATGCCTACGAGTTGGCCCTGAAACAGCTGGATGTGAAGGCGGCGGAAGCGCAATTGGCGGCGGCGAAAGGGAAGAACGCGGAAGTAGAAGCGGGGCTGGGTTATTCGCAGATCGTAAGTCCCATCGACGGGGTGGTCACAGACCGGCCGGTGAATCCGGGAGAGATGGCGTCGAGTTCCGCCCCGATCCTCACGGTGATGAATGTATCGCAAGTGATCGCCAAGACGCACATCGACCAGCAACAGGCGGCCATGCTGAAAGTGGGCGACCCGGCGAGCATCTCCGTGCCGGGGCAGCCGGGTGCGGTGAAAGGGAAGGTGAGCCTGGTTAGCCCGGCACTCGATGCCAACAGCACGACCGTGGAGGTTTGGGTGCAGGCGCCCAATCCCGGCGAACGGCTGAAGCCGGGAGGCGACGTGCAGGCGCAGATGGTGGCGCAGTCGATTGCGCATGCCATTGCCATTCCGGCGGAGGCGCTGCTGAGCGCGAACGGCGACAATTCGGTGATCATTCTGGACAACGACAACAAGCCGCACAAGAAGAAGGTGAAGGTGGGCATTCGCGACGGGGATGAAGTGCAAATCACGGAAGGGCTGCAAGGGGGCGAGCGCGTGGTGACGGTGGGCGCGTTTGCGCTTTCGCAAGAAGACGATCCGATTCTGGCGAAGACGACCGTGCAGGTGCAGGCTCCCAAGATGCCGGACGAAGACGACGATGACGACGATCAGTAGGCCAGGGAGCGCGCCAGGGATCGCCGGCGCAACAGCGGTCTAGAAAAATAGCGCGAGCTTTACGGCGATTCATGGACCACAAGACAACCACAACGACACATTCGGTGGAGGCGCCGATACAAGCGCCGACGCCCCCACGGCGGATCGCGCCGGCCGACGATCCCAACCGGTACTGGTTTGCGCGCCACTCCAAGTCGATCATCTTCATGATTCTCACGCTGGCGGTGGTGGGAATCTACGAGGCGTTTACGCTGCCGATCGCCGTATTTCCCACCACGAACTTTCCGCGAATTATCGTAGGCGTGGACAACGGCGTGATGCCCATCAACCAGATGGAAGTGACGATCACGCGGCCCATTGAGGAGGCAGTGAACAGCGTTCCCGGGCTGCAAGAGGTGTACTCGATTACCAGCCGCGGCTCCGCGGAAATCGATTTGAACTTCGACTGGGGCGTAGATATGGTGCTGACGCTTCAGCGAGTGCAGGCGGCGATTTCGCGAATCCAGAGCACGCTGCCTCAGACGGCTCAGATCGAGACGAACCGGCTGGATTTTGCGAGCTTCCCGATCCTGGGATACAGCCTCACCTCGGATAAAGTTCCCCAAACGCAGCTTTGGGAGCTGGCCACGTATGAACTCAAGCCGCGGCTGAACCGGCTGAGCGGAGTGGCGAGCGTATTGGTACAAGGCGGACAGCAGCCGGAGTTTCAGATCATGCCGGACCCGGCCCGAATGCTGCGGGCGCACGTGGCGCTGCAGGACATTCTGGACGCGGTCAACCACACGAACCTGATCGATTCTCCAGGCTTGCTCAGCAGGAATCATCAGTTGTACCTGGGGCTCCTTACCGCGCAGGCGCAAAACCCGCAGCAACTCGGCGATATGGTCATCAAGACGAACGGCGATGTTCCGGTGCGGATTCGCGATGTGGGAAGGGTGTCTCCCTCCTCGGCGCCCGTGTATACGATCGTAACCGCGAACGGAAAGCCCGCGGTGCTGTTGAGCGTCAACCGGCAGCCGGACAGCAACACGGTGCAAGTGGCCAACGAAGTTCACCAGGAGATTCAGGATCTGCTTCCGAGCCTGCCTTCCGGCGTGAAGCTCGAGGTGTTCTACGATCAGTCGAATATCGTGCAAGCGTCGATCGGCAGCGTGCGCGATGCGATCATCATCGGGCTCTTGCTGGCGGGCATCATTATCTGGCTGTTTCTGAGAGATTTTGGCACGGCCATCATGACGGGCCTGGTCGTGCCGGTCACGATCGTGGTGACCTTCATCGTGATGAAGATCATGGGGCAGAGCTTCAACATGATGACGCTGGGAGGGTTGGCCGCGGCGGGCGGATTGGTCATCGACGACGCCATCGTGGTGGTGGAGAACATCGTTCTGCACCGGGACGGCGGGGAAGGGCCGTTGCGGGCGACGGCCAGCGCGCTGAAGGAGCTTACCGTTCCGCTGATCGGCTCGACGCTGACGCCGATCGTCGTATTCCTGCCACTGATTTCGATTACCGGGGTAACCGGAACTTTCTTCCGCGCTTTGGCCGTGGCGATGAGCGTTGCGCTATTGACCTCGCTGGTGCTGGCGCTTTCCTGGACCACGAATCTGGGGACGTTTTTGATTCGCCGGGGCAAGCACGGCGCGGAGACAGAGGCCCCGGCAGCGAACGGGGCGAACGAAATCAACGGAGGCAACGGCGGGACAAACGAATTAGGGGGCCAATCAGGTGGCGAAGTCGGAGGCGAATTCGGAGCCAGCATGAACGGACCGCAGGGCGCCACATCAGGACAAGAAGACGGTGAATCGGCCGAGATGGAACAGATCCGGCGCATGATGGTGGCGGAAGAGGCATCGCTGAAAGGAGGGTGGTTCGAGGGCATCATCAATTTTTACGAGCGCTGGTTGCGCCGGGCCTTCGCACATCCGCTGGTGCTGGGCGGGCTATGCGCCATTCTGATCGTGATTTCGTACTTCAGTTATAAGGCGCTGGGCACTGGTTTACTTCCGGCGATGGATGAGGGCGGGTTCGTTCTTGACTACGTGACGCCGCCGGGCAGCTCGCTGCAAGAGACCAACCGCATGGTTGCGCACATGGAGCAAATTGCGAGGAGCATACCGGAAGTAGAACAGACCTCGCGGCGCACGGGATTGCAACTCGGCCTGGCAGCGGTCACGGAAGCGAATACGGGAGATATTTTTATCAAGCTCAAGGACAAGCGGAGCCGCAGCGTCGAGGAGGTCATCGAGGACGTGCGGGCGAAAGTCACGGCTGCCGAGCCCGCCGTGGACGTCGATTTCCACCAAATGTTGGAAGATATGATCGGCGATTTGACCGGCGACCCGAAGCCCGTGATGATCCGGCTCTATTCCGACGACGTAGATGCCCTGCAGCAATGGGCGCCGCGCGTGGGGGATACCATCGGCGGGATCTACATCAACGGGAAGAAGCCCATCGTGGATGTAGACGACGGCATCGACAGCAGCATGAGCGGACCCGCGGTGGTATTCACCGTCGATCCGGTGCGGGCGGCGAAGGCGGGCTTCACCACCGACCAACTCACGACGGTGGCTTCGGCGATCGTGGATGGCGAGCCCGCCACCACGCCCATGGTCATTAATGACCGGCCGTATACGGTGCGGGTGCGTTATCCCAAGGGAGCGCGAGCGTCGCTCGAGGCCATGCGCGATACGGTGCTGGTGAACGCAAATGGCGGGACGACAACGCTCGGAGCCGTAGCCGACGTCAGCGAACTCCCGGGACAGATCGAAGTGATCCGGGACAACCTGCAGCGAGCGGTAGTCGTATCGGCACGACTGGAAGCGATCGATCTGAAGACCGGCATTACGGCGGTGCAGAAAGCAGTAAACGACCTCAAGCTGCCGCCGGCGATTCGCGTGGAGTACGCGGGAACCTATAAGGAGCAGCAGAAATCTTTCCGCGAGTTGCTTACCGTCCTGCTGCTGGCCATGGTTCTCGTTTTTATCGTGCTGCTGCTGGAGTTCCGGGCGTTTTCGGCGCCGGTGGCCATTCTCTCTTCCGCGGTGCTCTCCACGTCGGGCGTGTTTTTTGCGCTACTGATTACGCGAACAACGTTCGACGTATCGTCGTTCATGGGACTGATCATGGTGATCGGAATCGTGGCGAAGAACGGTATCCTTTTGCTCGACGCGAACCAGAAGTTCCGGTCCGTGGGGTTCTCGCCGGAGGAGGCGCTGGTGCAGGCCGGGCGGCGGCGGCTGCGCCCGATTGTGATGACGGCCATGGCCGCGGTTGCGGGCATGCTGCCGCTGTCGCTGGCGATTGGAGCTGGTTCGCAGATGCTGCAGCCGCTGGCGATCGCGGTGATCGGGGGCATTTTGATTTCCATGGTCCTGTCATTGGTGATTACTCCGGCGATGGAGTTTTTCATGACCGGGAGGCGCAAAGCGGCGGCAGGGGCATAGGTGGAAAGGATTTTGCGCTGGAGACGAAAGATCGCGGAGAACGCGAGATTACACGCTTTGGGTCCGAATTCAAGGTGCGAATTCAAACGTAAGGAGGAGAGCACTATGTCACGCGGGCGCACGTCAGGGTTGTGGGCCGGTTTCCTTGCAGCGTCGTTACTTGTGATTTTGACGGGGACGGCATCGGCTCAGAATTACAAATTGATACGGAGAATCCCGGTGGGCGGCGAAGGAGGGTGGGATTATCTAAAGGTCGATCCAGACGCACAGCGGCTCTACGTTGCGCGGGGCGACCACATGATGATCGTCGACGAGGGCAGCGGGAAAGTTCTCGGCGACTTACCCAACACGAAGGGCATTCATGGCACGGCTGTCGCCGCGGCCTTGGGTAAGGGCTATACCAGCAATGGACAGGCCAGCACGGTGACGGTTTTCGACCTGAAGACGCTCAAACCGATCACGGATATCAAGACCACCGGGGACAATCCGGACTCGATTATTTACGACCCGGATACCAAGCGCATCTTCACCTTCAATGGACGGAGCAGTAATTCGACCGTGATCGATGCCACGACGGACAAAGTGGTCGGGACGGTGAATCTGGGCGGGAAGCCGGAGGAGCCGGCGCTGGATGGGCGCGGCAATATGTTCGTCAACCTGGAGGACAAGAGTTCGATCATGGAGTTCGATACGAAGAGCCTTGCGGTGAAGGGCACCTGGTCGCTGGCTCCATGCGACGGGCCCTCCGCGCTGGCGGCGGATACCAAGAACCACCGGCTGTTCGCGTCCTGCGACAAGATGATCGCCGTGTTCAACCCGGACACCGGCAAAGTGGTGGCGACCCCAGCGATAGCCGGGGACCCGGATGGCGACGGCTTCGATCCCGCGACTGGGCTGGTATTTGCGTCAGTCCGCGAGGGGTTGCTGACGGTGATCCATCAGGACTCGCCGGACAAGTACACCATCGTGGGGAACGTGAACACACAATTCGGGGCACGCACGATGACTCTCGATCCGAAGACGCATCACGTGTTTACGGAGACGGCGGACTTCAAACCCGCACCGCCGGCCACGCCGGACAATCCGCGTCCCCGACCGCAGGCGATTCCGAACTCGTTCGTGATTCTGGAACTCGGGCCGCAATAGCCGCTAGAGGCGCAAAGTAAAACAGGGCAAGCGCAGCTTTGGCTCCCGCAGGCCAGCAAAGTTCGAGCCTGCGAGAGCCGAAGTACATACCCTACCGGCATCGCCCCTTTACCAAGTTTGCTGTATCCAGCCAGAATCAGCCACTTCCCAAAATACGCGGGTGTATGCTTGGAATCGTCAGCTCCGGGTGAGACCTTGCGGACAGTTTTTTGGCACGCATGGATTCACCAGAAGCAGTGGCAGGAGGACCGCCATGGGGAACATACGTGGAGCGTTGCTGGTCATTGCGGGGCTGCTGTTGAGCTTTGCCCCGGGGATTCGCGCCGACAGCCTGCAACTGAAAAATGGCGATTTCGTTCAGGGCAAGTATATGGGCGGTAGCGAGCGGGCCGTGCAGTTTGAAGCGAACGGCAAGATGCGACTTTACGACACCGGGCAGATTCTTTCCATCAGCTTCGGGGCCGAATCGGTTGACGGAGGCATGCCTTCGAACGGCGCCAAGGCTGGGCAAGATCGAAATGCGGACCGGTGCATGGCGGCGAAGAGTCCGGCATCCGGCGCCGCTGTCAAGGGGCAGCTCAAGCCGGTAAAGCTGCGGAGCGCGCCCAACGCCTCGCAGCCGGCGAGAAAATCGTAAGCTTCTCTCCGATGAGAGTTCGACCATCCCGTTGTTCGTGAAGCTGCGGCTCCGAGTGTACTGATGCGCACGGGGCGGCAAAATTTTCTTGCGCGCCTTTCAGCGCGTGCGTAAGATACCGCAAAATTTAATAAGCAAGTTTGATAAGGAAGAGAGAATGCCCAAGGAGAAGCCCAAAGTTAACATCGGTGAGGTGATCCGGAGCTATCGCGGGCAGCGAGGGCTCTCGCAAGGCGATATCGAGCGGCGCACAGGGCTTCTGCGATGCTATCTCTCCCGCGTGGAGAACGGGCACACGGTGCCCTCGCTCGAAACCCTGGCGAAAATCGCGGAGGCCATGGACATCAGCCTGGCCGACTTCTTCCCCGGAACAGAGACGGCGCACGACCGCGATACGCAGAAGATGCTGGGCGAGCTTTCAGAAGACGAGATTCGGTTCCTTTCAGAGATCAAGCGCTACAGCACGAGCCTGTCGGACGGAGATAAGCGCCTGGTCCTGGCCATGATCCGGAAGATGGCGAGCCTGATTCCGCCACCGACACGCAAGCCGGTAGCACGCCGCACCGCGTTTTAATCCCGACAATTTTCGTTAAGCAGGAAACGGCAGGAATTGCCGTTTCCGTGGCTTTTCTTGTAAACGAAGCGACCTGAGATCAGGCGTCTTCGGGACGGGGGCGCGCCGCGCCGGACTTGGCGGGCTGAAAAATACTTTCGAGGAATTCGGCGACGCTAGCGTCGAATTGACGCCAGAGACGCCGCTTTAGGGAAGCGTAGTTCTGCGCGCCGCTGAACAGGTCGCCCATGAGCGCGCGAAAGCTGGCGCTGCGGTCGATGAATTGAATCATGCGGGTGGTGACCGCGCCACCCAGGAAGCGGCCGTGATAGAACCGGCGGGCGATGCGGGCGGCAATCTGCAGATCGTTGGAAAAATCATCGCGGACACGGCAGGAGTAAGCTTCCGGCTGCCCGGATATCAGGGATTGCGCCAGCAGTTCACCGGAGCGCAAAGCATAGTACAGGCCTTCGCCGGTAATGGGATCCACCCAGCCGGCGGCATCTCCGATCAGCGCCCAATTGGGACCGGCGATGCGGCGGGACGCGAGAGTATGAGCGCGAGGAGAAGGGAGAACATGGCTGTAGAAGCGCGCGTCGCGAACCGATATGCGCTGCTCCCGAAGGAACTCCGCCAGATGAGCTTGCAATTCACGGCTGGTATGCTGGGACATGCCGCCGCAAATGCCCACCGAGAGATGGTCGGCGCGAGGGAAAGACCAGATGTATCCCTGCAGGCCGCGCACAAATTTCACCTGAATGGATTCCGCACAGCAGGGAACGAAGTAGCCTAGCGTAATTTCCAGGTCCTCGGGCGCAAAGGGGCGAGTGCGGGGAAAGAAGACGTTCCGCGCGCCCGCCGCCAAAATCAGGAAATCGGCTTCGTGGGTGGCGCCATCGGCGGTGAGCGAGGGCGATTTTCCGTCGATGTCAATCGAAGTGACGTGGGAACGGACGACGCGGCATCCCGCGCTTGCGGCGCGTTCGAGAAGCAATCCATTGAGCACGGCGCGAGAGTAGATGACGATGGGATTATCGAGTGGCAGCAGGGCGCGGTCGCCCTGGCTGGAAATCAGTTCGACGCGGTGAATCGATTTTTTGGGATAGGCAGCGTCGAGCAGAAAGGGATAGCTGCGCACGGCCTTGTGCGTCAGCCCGCCGCCGCATGGCTTTTCCCAGGCGAGATGCTCGTCAAAAAGGGTGACGGCAAAGCCCGACGAAGCGAGCTGCTGCGCGCAGAGGGCTCCCGAGGGACCGCCGCCCACGATGGCGATGCGCGTCGCGGTCATGGAGTCAGCCGCGTTTCTTTGGGCCCGAAAGGGGTTGAGCGGGCGACGAAATCGAAAGCAGTGAACACGTTTTGAAGCGGGCCTCCGGGCGATCTCCCTTGAAGCGAATCATCGAAGAACGATGAACGACTGGCACGAAGTATATCACCGGCGGTCGCTGGGAACCGAACGCAGGGGAGGCGATCGCCGGGGAGGGGCTCCAGCGCGGAACAGATACGCATGCTAATATTTTGTAACTCGTTTTCCCATTGCCAGGGAGAAGAATGGGCCGCACGGTTTCTCGGGAGGAACTGATCGCCTTGTTGGGCCGCGCTCGACGCGGTTCGCGGCGGGTTGTGTTCACCAACGGCTGCTTCGACCTGCTGCATCCCGGTCACATTCGGACGTTGGAAGAGGCGCGGTCGCTGGGCGATGTGCTGGTGGTGGGATTGAACCGCGATGCCAGCGTGCGCAAGGCCAAGGGCGAGGCGCGGCCGGTGATCGGAGAAGACGAGCGCGCGGAGTTGCTGGCGGCTTTGGAGGCGGTGGATTTTGTGGTTCTATTCGGCGAACCGACTCCGCGTGAACTGATCGCCGAGCTGCTTCCCGACGTTTTGGTCAAGGGCGCCGATTGGGGCTCGAACGAGATCGTGGGCCGCGAAGAGGTGGAGGCAGCCGGTGGGCGTGTGGTATCCGTAGCGCTCGAGCCGGGGCATTCCACGAGCGGCATTCTGGAAAGAATTCGCAAGCTCCCTCAGGAAGTTCCGCACCCGGCGACGCGCTGATGCTTTTCCCGGCAGTTACCGAGCTTCTCGGCCATCTGGCACGCCTTGCCGCGCTTGACGAAACGATCGAGGCGCTGCGGCAAGGCTCTGGCAGCGAAGAGTTGGCAGGATTGACGCAACCCGCCAAAGCTCTGGTGGCGGCGCTGGTGGCGACGGAGCTGCGCATGCCGACTTTGATATTGGTGGAAGACGAGCGCAAAGCCGCAGCGCTCCTCGAAGCGCTCGATTTTTTCTATCGCACGGTCAACGGCAGGTCCGCAGCCCCCGCCCTCTTGCTTCCCGCGCTGGATAAACTGCCGGGCTTGGGCGCGGGCCCCCACCCGGAAATTCTCGAAGCGCGGGCCTGGGCGCTTTCGCGTTTCGTCAGCGGGCAATGCTCGGTGGTGGTGGCGCCGATCGAAGCCACGCTGCTGCGTTTTGCGGCACCGCAGTTCTACGAATCGCTGTCGCTGACGCTGGAGCGTGACGGCGAGATTTCGCTGGAGGAGGTCGTCGGGCACCTCACGAAGACCGGATACATACGGACGGAATTAGTAGAGATGGAAGGGCAGTTCAGCGTGCGTGGCGGAATCCTGGACGTCTTTCCGGCGGAAGCGACCAAGCCTGCGCGCATCGAGTTGCTCGGCGACACGGTGGAGTCGTTGCGCGAATTCGATCCCGAGACACAGCGCTCGACAGGGCCGGTGAGCCGGGTGATTCTGCCGCCGCTGACGGAATTTCCTTTCGCCGGCAGCGCGGACGGCGACGGTCATCACGGGTCCAGTCCGACGGGAAGGGAAACCTCGGCGGGGGTGGCTTTGTTCGACCTGCGCGAGGACACGCTGGTTGTGCTCGATGAGCCGGAGGAACTGGCGAAAAAGGCGGAAGCCTCGCGCGACCGGCTAATGGCCGATTCCGCGGTCCTGAGCCCGGAAAGCGCCGTGAACGCTTTCGTTTTGTCCGAGGAACAGTGGAAGACGGCTCTGGAGCGGCGGCAGCGCCTGAGCCTGGAGGAGTTGGCGATGCGCCGCGGCGAACAAGAGCCGCGCACGCTGAAAGTGCAGCCCACGTCGCGCTATCACGGACAGATCCAGGCATTCTTGACCGAGGTGAGAGGGCGATTGAGCGCCGGGGAAGAAGTGCTGATATCGGCGGCCAGTTCCGGCGAGCTGGAACGGCTCGCGGACCTTTGCCGCGAGTACGAGGTTCCCTATCGGCTGGGAGAGTTGGAGCAGAGCGTCACGGGTGCGCGGCTGATGGAGGAAACCACGGCGGGAAGCGCGCCGGGCGCGGTTTTGCTGCGCGCGCCGATCACGCAAGGATTCGTAATTCCGGAAGCGCGGCTGGCATTTTACGGCACGAGCGATTTGTTCGAGACCGCGCCGGCGAGCGAACGCCCGCGCGCGCGGCCGAAAACGGCGGGGTTTTTCAGCGACTTCAGCGAGCTAAAGGCCGGCGATTACGTGGTGCACGTGGACCACGGGATCGGGCAGTTCGAGGGTTTGCAGACGATCGAGACCGACGGGCGGCGCGGGGAGTTCATGCGTCTGCAATACGCGGACGAGGCACGGCTTTATGTTCCGCTCGAGCGCATGGACCTGGTGCAGAGCTATCGCGCGCTCGAGGACGCCAAGCCGCAGCTGGACCGGCTGGGCGGGACGGCGTGGGTGGCGCGCAAGACGCGCGTGCGCAAATCGCTGACCGACCTCGCGGACAAATTGCTGGAACTTTACGCGGAGCGAAAGACGACGCCGGGGCTGGCGTTTCCTCCGGACGTGCCGTGGCAGCACGAATTCGAAGATGCCTTTGAATTTTCGGAGACGCCCGACCAGGCGACGGCCATCGCGGACATCAAACGCGACATGGAGGCGCCCGCGCCGATGGACCGCCTGCTTTGCGGCGACGTGGGATACGGAAAAACGGAGGTGGCCATGCGCGCCGCGTTCAAGGCCGTGGCCAACTCCAAACAGGTGGCGGTGCTCGCGCCCACGACCGTCCTGGTGTTCCAACATTACGAGACGTTCAAGCGGAGGATGGCCGCGTTTCCCATTCGCATCGAGATGCTCAGCCGGTTTCGCAGCGCGCGGGAGCAGGCGAAAGCGCTGGCGGCGCTGGAGGAAGGGAAGGTGGACATTCTCATCGGCACGCACCGGCTGCTTTCGCGCGACGTGCGTTTTCACGACCTGGGACTGCTGATTGTGGATGAGGAGCAGCGCTTCGGCGTGACCCACAAAGAACGGCTGAAAGAGATGAGCCGGAATGTCGACGTGCTCACGATGACGGCGACTCCGATTCCGCGGACGCTGAATATGTCGCTGGTGGGGCTGCGGGACATGTCGGTGATCGAGACGCCGCCGAAGGACCGGCTGGCGATACAAACGGTGGTCGCGCCGTTTTCGGAGTCGATCATCCGGCGGGCCATCGTGGAGGAACTGGAGCGCGGAGGGCAGGTGTTCTTCGTTCACAACCGGGTGGAGTCGATCTACTCGATGGCGGCGCTGATTCAGAAGCTGGCGCCGAAGGCGCGCGTGGTGGTGGGACACGGGCAGATGGGGGAACGCGAGCTGGAGAAAGTGATGCTCAAATTCGTTCGCGACGAGGCGGATGTGCTGGTCTCGACGACCATCATCGAAAACGGCCTGGATATACCGCGAGCCAACACCATCATCGTGAACCGCGCCGACCGCTTCGGTCTGTCCGAGCTTTATCAGCTTCGCGGGCGGGTGGGCCGCTCAAACCAGCGCGCCTATGCGTATCTGCTGGTTCCCCCGGAGGTCGCCTTGACGCCGCTGGCGCGGCGCAGGCTGGCGGCGCTGCGCGAATTCAGCGATCTCGGGGCGGGTTTCCGCATTGCGGCTTTGGACCTGGAGCTGCGCGGGGCGGGAAACTTGCTGGGGCGCGAGCAGCACGGCCACATCGCCGCGATCGGGTTCGATCTCTATACGCAAATGCTGGAGCGCGCCGTGTCCGCGAAGAAGGGAGAAGCGGAACACCCGGAACTGCGAGCCACGCTGAACCTGGGAATGGACATTCGCATCCCATCCGAGTACCTGCCGAGCGAGAGCCTGCGCTTGCGCACGTACAAGCGAATCGCGGAGATACGCAACGAGCAGGAGCGAGAGACGCTGCGGCGGGAACTCGAAGACCGATTCGGCCCGCCGCCGCCGCAGATCGATAACCTGCTGGACTACTCCGTGCTGAAGTCGCTATGCGAGAGACTGCAGATCGCTTCGGTGGAGCGCCGCGGGAGCGAGGTGGTCATCAAATTCCACCCGACGACGGCGGTCCGGCCGGAAAGGCTGGTTACGCTGGTGCGAAAACAAAAAGGGACCAAATTGGATCCCAGCGGCGTTCTGACGATCACCCTGGAACGCAGCGACAAGATCATCGCCGACGCCATCCGAAACGTATTGCTTCCGCTAGAAACGGGGAGCTAGAATGCCGAAGGAGCAAAGCGGGACCATGTGGAAAAAACTCTGTATTGTAGCGGGCATGGTGGCTGCCGTGCCGGCGCTTTCCTGCCCGGGGCAGAGCAAGCCGGTCGTCATCGAAGAAGTGATCGCGCGCGTCAACAATGACGCGATTACGCGCGGAGACCTGGAGCACGCGCGAAGCCAGCTGAAAGACGAAGCGCAGCAAGATTGCCCCAAGTGCACGCCGCAAGAGATCAGCACCAGGGTTGCGGAGGCGGACAAGAACCTCCTGCGCGACCTGATCGACAACTCGTTGCTGGTGCAGCAAGGCAAGGATCAGGGCATAAGCGTCGACGCCGACGTTGTAAAACGGCTGGACGAGATTCGCATCCAAAACAACATTGCCACCATGGAGGATCTCGAGGCGCAAATCGATAAGAGCGGGATCTCCTTCGAGGAGTTCAAGAGCAATATCAAGAATCAGCTTCTACAGCAGGATGTGATCCGGCACGAGGTGGGATCGAGAATTATCCTGTCTCACGAAGAGGTACAGAAATATTACCAGGACCACAAGGACGAGTTCGTGCGTCCTGAACTGGTAACCCTGCGCGAGATTTTCGTGAGCACCGACGGGAAGCCGGAATCGGATATGCCTGCGTTGCGCAAGAAAGCGGACGACCTTTTGCAGCGGGTAAAAAACGGGGAGGACTTCGGAGAACTGGCAAAACATTTCTCCGACGGCAGCACGGCCAAGCAGGGCGGAGACCTGGGGCAATTCCAGCGCGGCCAGCTCGCTGCCAATATTGAACAGGCGGTTTTCGGCTTGCAGCGGCTGCAAACAACCAGCGTGATTCCCACCAAGACCGGCTTTTTGATTCTGCAAGTGGGGGAGCATTACTCCGCCGGACAGCAGCCGGAGGATAAGGTCGACGGCGAAATCCAGGACCGGCTCTACAACGAGAAGCTGCGGCCAGCGCTGCGCGCGTATCTGGAGACGTTGCGGGAAAACAGCTACGTGCAGGTGAAGTCCGGATACACGGACACGTCGGCAGTGGCCTCCAGCACCATCGACGAAGTTGAACCTACACCAGACAGCGACGCCAAAGGGAAGAAAAAGAAGAACCAGCAGCCAGCGACGCCGCACCCGGCTAGCGCGAAGAACGGTGAATGAAAGCAGCTTACGTTTCCGATCTGACGCCCGATACGATCATCACCTCTTTTTTTCTCGTCGCTGAAAAAGAGGTACGCCACACTCGCGAGGGAAAATCCTACTTACGTCTGGAGTTGAGCGATCGAAGCGGTTCGATCGAAGCGCGGGCTTGGGAGAACGTGGAAGCCCTGGCGGCAGCTTTCGATCGCGACGATATCGTCAAGGTCCAGGCGCGGGTGGAAAGTTACAAAACCCGCATGCAGCTTTGTGTGGAAAAACTGCGCCGGGCGGAGCCGCGGGAGATCGACCTGGCGGACTATTTTCCGCACACTGCCGAGGATATCGAGGAGCTGTACGGGCGGCTGCGCGAATACGCGGCGGGAATCAAGAATACCTGGCTCAACCAGCTTGTATCCGGCATGATCGAGGACCCGGCGATTGCGCCGCGCCTGAAGCGCGCTCCGGCAGCCAAGGCCATGCACCATGCTTTTGTGGGCGGCCTGCTCGAACACATCGTGAGCTTGTGCGGACTGAGCCGACTGGTCGCTCAACATTACGTCGAACTCGACGCGGACCTTCTGATCGCCGGGGCGATTCTGCATGATATTGGAAAGCTCGACGAGTTGTGCTATGAGCGGGCCATTCATTACACCGACGATGGGCAGTTGCTGGGGCACATTATCATGGGCCTCGAACAGGTGACCGAGAGAATGAATGCCATCGAGGGCTTCCCGCCGGCATACAAGACCCTGATCAAGCACTTGTTGATCAGCCATCACGGCGAGTACGAATTTGGTTCGCCCAAGCTGCCGATGTTTCGCGAAGCGCTGGTGCTGCACTATCTGGATAATTTGGATTCGAAAATGGGGGCCGCGCGGGCCGTTCTCACGGCGGATGGAG
>Ga0335081_10000494_pt1 | contig 67795 bp, 75 predicted proteins | sample Lox_Sample_35_FD_206713 | JGI IMG/M metagenome (GOLD analysis project Ga0335081, IMG submission 206713) | Soil microbial communities from Loxahatchee National Wildlife Refuge, Florida, United States - Lox_Sample_3.5 | ecosystem: Environmental > Terrestrial > Soil > Wetlands | place: USA...
CACTATCGAGAGTCCGAGAGCCCCTCACCCCGGCCCTCTCCCCTACGGGGAGAGGGGGCGCAAGAGCCGCTACGTTCTACTCCGCGACGACATACGTATGAAGGCTTACCCGCCCGCTTGCATCGGTCTCGCGATAGACGCCCTGGATCTCCACCTCGAAGCCCGGGAAGGTGTTGAAGCAGGTCTCGAACATTTTCAGATAATCCAGCATCGGCTGGGCGCGCGCGGTGAGGCGCTCGCCCGGCACGATGGTGGCGATGCCCGGCGGATAGACCACGAACGGGGTCGTGGCGATGCGACCGGCGATTTGCTCGATCGGCAGATAGTCGACGTCGTTGCGGAAGAGGCAGCGCGCGGCGTCGTGCGGCGAGATCGCGATCTCGGGCAGGTGCTCGGGCGCGAACTGCCTGGCCTGCAGCGCGCTCACGCCCGCGGCGCGGAAGAAGCGGTGCATCTCGGCGCAGAGATCGCGCACCCGCACGCCCGCATAGCGCGCGCGCCAGCGGCCGAAGAACTCGGGGATCGCGTCCTCGAGCGGCGCGTTGTCGTCGTGCAGCTTCTTGAAGGCGATGAGCCCGCTGATCAGCGTGCCGGCCTTGCTCGCCTCGACGCCGGGCGTGAGCAGGAACAGCAGCGAGTTGAGGTCGTTCTTCTCCGCCACGATGCGGTTCTCGCGCAGATATTGCGCGACCACCGGCGCCGGCACGCCGTGCTCGGCATAGCCGCCGGTCGCCCGGTCGAAGCCCGGCGTGAGCAGCGTGAGCTTGTTCGGATCGGTCATCGCAAAGCCCGGCTCGAGGCCGGGGAAGCCGTGCCAGGTGGGCGAAGACCCGGCGCCGGGCGCGAGCTGCCAGTGCGCCGGGTTGGTGGCGAGGTCGTCGGTCGCGACCGCCTCCCAGGCGACGTCGTGCACGCCGCCCTCGCGCGCCGCATCGGGAATGCGAACGCGATCGGGCACGAACGGCTCGAAGAACCAGCGGTTCTCCGGCCGCGCCTTCTCGTCGAACTCGCGCGCGACCGCGCGGATCTTCTTGCGCAGCTCGATACCGAGCCGGATGGTGTCGTCCCACAAGACCTCGCCCGAGCGCCCCTTCATCATCTGCGCGCCGACGTCGAGGGAAGCGAACAGCGGATAGAACGGCGAGGTCGAGGCATGCTGCATGAAGCTCTCGTTGAAGCGGCGGTGCTCGACGCGGCGCTTCTGCCCCTTGATGTGGCGATCCTTGACGTGGATCTGCGAGGCCTGCGAGAAGCTCGCGAGCTGCTTGTGGGTCGACTGCGTCGCGATGATGCCGGGCGACTCGGGACCAAGCCCGTTGAGGCCCATGGCGAAGCGCCCGGCAAAGAGCGGGTGGAACTTCATGAAGCCGCCCCACGCCTCGTCGAACAGGATGTAGTCGCACAGGTGCCCGATGCGGCGCAGGATCATCTCGGCGCTGTGGATCGTGCCGTCATAGGTGACCTGCTCGACCACGGCGACGCGAAACGGCCGCGGCTTCTGCCAGGCGTCCTTGTCCTTGACCAGCGGATGGGCGCGGATCGCGGCGCGCAGCGCCTTCTCGTCGAGCGCGTCCCACGCCATCGGGCCGATCAGGCCCCAGGCGTTGCGCGCGGTCGGCACGTAGACCGGAATGCCGCCCGCCATCATCAGCGCGCCGTGGTGCGCGGCCTTGTGGTTGTTGCGGTCGAACAGCACGAGGTCGCCGTCGGTGACGAGGGCGGAGAGCACGACCTTGTTCGAGGTCGAGGTGCCGTTGAGCACGAAATAGGTCTTCTCGGCGCCGAAAATGCGCGCCGCCTCCTTCTGCGCCGCCAGCGCCGGGCCCTCGTGGGTGAGGAGATCGCCGAGGTCGAGCACCGAATTGTCGAGGTCGTCGCGAAACACCGCCTCGCCGAGATGCTCCATGAACACGCGGCCGATCGGGCTGCGGCTGTAGAAGACGCCGCCGTTGTGGCCCGGGCAGGTCCACAGCTGGTTGCCCTCCTCGGCGTAGTCGACGAGCGCGCCGAAGAACGGCGTCTTCAGCGTCTCGGCATATTGCTTGAGCCGGCTGATCAGGTTCTTGGCGATGAACGGCGGCGTCTCCTCCGCGAGGTAGACGTAGCCGTCGATGTAATCGAGCACCTCGACGGGCAGATCCTCGAAGCGCTTGTGCCGCACCAGGAGGATGATGGGGAAGTCGAGGCCGCGCCGCCGCATCAGGTTGATGAGCGAGGCGGTCTTGCCCTCGAGCCCCTTCTTGCCCCAGTCGACCAGCATGCAGCCGATCGCCGCATCGGTCTTCACCGCGATCTCGGCGTCCTCCATGCGGCGCGCCTTGATCACCTGGAACCCGGAGCGCTCGATCTCGCCGATGATCTCGTTGAAGCGCACGCCCTCGAGATCGTCGAGGTCGAAGGTGGGCGCCGCGAACAGGAAGGTGAAGCGCCTGAAGTATTCCATTGCTCCCTCGCCGCTGGTCGAGACCGCGAGTTGCCACGCCGCCCGTGACATTCCGGTGACAGGCATTCCGTATAGACCGTAGGGTCGGCAAAGCGAAGCTTCGTCGCGCGCCGCGCACGCATATCAAGGCAGGTCGGATTCGCGCCGATGTCGCGCGTGAACCCCCGCTTGCCTCACGGCTGCGCAACGTCGAGACTGTGCGCTCCGTCGCGCGGTTGCGAAGCCCGGATATCGCCCTGGCAGCAGCGCGCCGGAGGGAGGATACGACCATGGCCCTTTACGAGTTGCGAACCTACACGCTCTACGTCGGCAAGATGGCGGAGGCGACCAGGCTTTATCAGGAGCTCGGATTTCCGGCGCTCGCGAAGGGCGGTCAAGACAAGAAGCTCATCGGCTATTTCCAGGGCGACACCGGCACGATCAACCAGCTCGTGCACTTGTGGAAATTCGACGACGACGCCGATCGGCGCAAGCACTGGGCCGCCGTCTTCGCCAACAAGGATTTCGCGGAAGGCTTTGCGTCGAGATTCCGGCCGCTGGTGATGTCGCAGGAGGTCAAGCTCCTGACCGCGGCGCCGTGGGGCCCGCATCCCTGACCAAGGATCTTGCCGGCGTGCAGGTCCTGCCGCCGCGCACGCCCGGCTGCGGCGCGCCCGGGCGCGAGGGCCGCAAGGTCGACAGCCATCAGATCATGTTGTGCGCGGCGACCGCCGATCTTGCCGCGGTCGTTGGCCTATGCGACATTATTGGCCTATGCGAGACTATAAGTAATATCCGTCAGCGACCCATGGGAAAGGGAAAAAGGAGCGGGGGTATGAACCGGAAATATCTACTGGCAGTTGCCACGATCCTCGGCACATTGTGGACGCACAACCTGGCCAGGTGCGAGACGTTCCTCGCTATTGGTCTTCCCGATGGAAACCCGCGTAATGGATGGGTCTACGGCTCCGCGGGCACGGAATCGCAGGCGTTGAACTTATGTCGCGGGCTGGAGACGGCCACGAACAAGAATAATGGAATTCTCAACATTCCACCCAATGCGTCGCAGGCGCAACGCGCGTGCAAGATCGTCGGGCATCTGGTCGACGAGTGCTATTCCATCGCGTCGAACGGAACCGCGACAACGAGCGCGTCCGCCATCGGATGGATGATTTCCACCGACGAAGACCTCGCGAAATCGGAGGCGATCGCGAGGTGCAACGCGATGCGATCGCGGAATGCCACGCCATGCATCGTCAGGAATACATATTGCGACGCCACGAAATGATCACGTCACGATCAGCAGCGGGGGGCAGCATGCACAAGCGACTTTTCATCGTGGCAAGCGTTGCGGCGGCGACGACCGTCGCAATGCCGGCATCGGCCATGTGGGGATGCGGCGCGCGCAGCGTGCGCGGCATCTCGAGCAGCTGGGCGGCGCCGACGCGGGAGGAAGCGATCGCCACCGTCATGGGATCGTGCGCCCAGTCGCATCTCAAGTGCCGGATCATCAGTTGCGCCGCCGACGTCGACACCGAGGCGCAAGCCGACGCGCACTGGCCGCCGACGCCCGGCACCGACTACACCTATTGCGGCGTCCCCGGCCGCCCGCCCTGCGACTGAGCGCGCGCCTCGCGCGCTGTGCCGGGCCGTAGGGTGGGCAAGGCGAAGCTTTGCCCACGCGCCGGGCCGAGAAGACGCCGCGTGGGCAACGGCGAAGATGCCGTTGCCCACCCTACCAAAGCGCGACCATGCCGCGCCGGAAGCTCACTCGATCTTCACCTTCGCCTTCTTGATGACCTCGCCCCATCTGGCCGAGTCCTTGCGCAGATATTCGGCAAAGGAAGCGAGCGGTCCGGGGACCGGCTCGACCGCAAAGCGCGCGAGATACTTTTGGCGGAATTCGGCATCGCCGACGATCTTTTGCACGTCGGCATTGATCTTTTCGACGATGCCGGCGGGGGTGCCGGCCGCGGCAAACAGCCCGAACGACACGCTCGCCGCGTAGCCCGGAACGGTCTCGGCGATGGTCGGCACATCGGGAAACTGCGGCACGCGCTTTTCGCTGGCGAAAGCGAGCATCCTGAGCTTTCCGGCCTTCACGGCGCCGAGCGCCACGGACGGGCCCATGATCACGGCGTCGATGTGTCCGCCGATCAGATCGGTCAGCGCGGGCGCCGCGCCGCGATAGTGCACCGCCGTCATCTTGCTGCCGGTGAGATTCTCCAGCTCCAGCATGGCGATGTGCAGCGCGGTGCCGACGCCGGCGGTGCCGAACGTCACGGCGCCCGGCTTCTTTCGGGCGAGCGCGATCAGGTCGCTCACGGAATTCGCCGGGAGCGACGGCCTCACCAGCAGCGCTTGCGGAATGGTGCCGTAGCCGGCGACCGGAACGAAGTCCTTCTCCACATCGTAGGCGAGCTGGTCCTTGGCATAGAGGTACGGCTGGGTCGTGTAGAAGCCGGTCTCCGAGGCGAGCAGCGTGTAGCCGTCGTGCTCGGCCCGCAGCACCGACTGCGCGGCGATCGCGTATCCGGCGCCGCCGCGGTTTTCGACGATGACGCTCTGCTTCCACATGTCCGACAGCCGCTGGGCGATCGCGCGGGTGAGCACGTCGGTCAGCGCGCCGGCCGCCGAGGTCACCACGATGGTCACGTTGCGGTCCGGGTAGGTCTCGCCCAGCGCGGCGGGGCTCGCGAGCAGGCAGGCGAGCAGAAACAGGCGGCTCAGCGCGGCGGTCATCGCTCCCTCCGGTTTGCAGGCTCTTGTCGTTGCTTTGCGTCTTTGCGCCCGTGATGCAGCCTAGCACGGCAGCGCGCGACCTTCGGTAGCGTCACTGTGCCCCGCCCGGACCGACGGGAGGGCAAAGCGAAGCTTTGCGCCCGCGCCGCGCCTGCAAGCTCCACCTGGGCGACGGCGCAGACGCCGTTGCCCCACCCCTCACCGCGCCACCCTGGCGATCGCATTGAGCCCATAGCGCAGGTTCTCGATCTCGCCGCGCGACACCGTCTCGACCGGCGGGTCCTCGATGCACACGCGATAGACCGCGGCGTTCACCCGCGAGCCGACCCCGATGGCGGCGCCGGCGTCGAGCAGCGCGCGACGGAAATCGGCGAAGCGCCGGCGCACCGCCAAGATGGTCTGCTCGTCGGGATCGGCGCGGGTCGGGCGCGACGCCATCGTGCCCGGCCAGGGCAGGCGCAGCCCCATGATCTGCGCGTAGTGGACGACGGTCGCGATATAGGCCTGCGCGGCATGATACTGGTCGCGCGAGAGCCCGCCCGGATCGCTCGCGCACACCTGCCAGCGGCGATGCAGGATGCCGACCGTCGAGCCGTTGAGCGCGTTCAGCGCATCGTCGGGCGCGGCGCCCGCCTTGATGCGCTGCGCCCGCGCGGTCGCGGTGATCTCGGCGGCCGAGTCGCCGCGGCTGCGGCCGCTCGTCGTGTCGCGCTTGCGCGCCGCCTTGCGCGGGCGGCCGAAGCGAAGGTGGGCGCGCGGCATGGTTTTTCTCCGTTGCGGTTCGCCGGTTGCTCACGCGGCGCCGCCCGCGGGCGGCGCGACGCCGGGCGGCCAGCGCGTGCGCTCGTGATGCGGCACGCCGTCGGCGCGGGCGCGGCGCATGCGGGTGAGGCCAAAGCTCATGCCGGCCTCGTTACGGCGGCCGTCGTAATGGTCCCACCAGGCCTGCCACTCGGGCGTCTGCGGCGCGATGACGACGAGCGTGACGGGCGCGCGCTCCTGCGTTTCGTCAAAGCCTTCGAACCGGCGCTGGGTGATGAAGCGGCAGGCGTGCACGGCCGGATGGTCGGGCTTTTGCCGCAGCCAGGCCGCGTAGCGCGGCACCGCGGCGACGATCCGCGCGCGCTCCGCGTCGCTCGCCTTCTGCCACGCCTTCCACGCCTCCGGCTTCGACATCACCGGCGTGCGCGGATAGGGCTGCCAGAATTCGTTTTCGAAAACATCGGAATAGCGCGCACGCGCGCTTTCTCTTTCTGATTCTGATTCTGATTCTGATTCTGATTCTGACTCTGATTCTGACTCTGGGGGGCGTGACCCGCGCGTGACGTCGTCCGTGACGGGCGCTGCCGTGTCACGCGTGACCGGGGCGTGACCATCGCGCGCAAGGCCGGATTCCTTGTCGCGGGTGCGCTGCCGGCGCTTGCGTTCGAGCGCGGTCGGATCCCTGTCGTTCCTGAACTGGCGCTTCTCCCAATTGTGCGGCTCGAGCCGGCCGTCCGCGCGGCGGTCGATCAGCCGCGCCGCCATCAGCGCCGCGACGATCTCCTCGGCGCGCGCCTCGGAGACGTGCAGCTTGAACGCGATGTCGGCGGCCGCCGGCAGGACGCCGCCATGCGCGGACGCGATGCACATCAGGTTGAACCAGGCGCGAAACAGCCCGGCCGGCAGCCGCTGCAGCTTCGGGTCGTCGACCGCCGCGTCATAGGCGCGCCACCATCGCCCGCTCATCGTTCACCTCGCTCGCACGACGCCGCATCGAGCGGCACATAGGCGGCATGCGCCGGCGCAAGCCGGCAATGCGGCGCCTGCCAGAGAAGGATCGCGGCGCCGAGCGTCGCGCCGAGCCCGAACGCGACACCAAGCGCCGCGATGAGGGCCTTCCCTCTCCCCGCAGGGGAGAGGGTGGCGCGCGCAGCGCGCCGGGTGAGGGGCGCTCGGCGCGTCATTATTAGCTCCGAGATCCCCTCACCCCGGCCCTCTCCCCACGCAGGTCGGGCTCGCCCGACCTGCGCTCTATCGATGCCGAACTCCGGCAAGCCGGAGTTCGGGTGGGGAGAGGGAGCGTCGGCGCCGTGCCAATCGCACCTTCGTTCCTTGCGAGCCACTGCATCGTCGCCACCGCCGGCGCCAAGTCGGCGAGCCAATGCTCGAGCGTCACGAGCTCGTGCGCGGGGCGCTTGCCCCGCGCGACCAGCTTCGCGATCACGTCGCGGTGGCCGCGCACGCTGAGCAGCGCGCGCTCGACCGCGACGGCCTGCGCCGCGAGCGAGGCGCTCATGGCCCCTCCCCGATCGCGCCGGCGATCTTCTTTCCGTGGCGGCGCAGCCGTTCGAGCGTGCGCAGCGCGGCGCGCAGGCGGGCGAGCTGCTCGCGCGCGGCGGCGCGGGAGAGCTTGCCGGCGGCGATCAGGCGCGGGTAGACGGCGCCGCGCAGCGCGACCTCGCGCGCGACCTCGGCGATCTGCTGGTCGAGCGGCCGCCTCATCGCCGCGCCTCGCAGCCCGCGCGGGCGACCTCGTGCGCGACGATCTCCGCCGCCGTGATCCGCCGGCGCTGGTTGGCGCGCTGCTCGCGCGCGGTCGCCCAGGCGAGGTTGTCGCGCGTGTTGTCGAGGCTGTCGGTGTCGAGGTGGTCGCAACTGTGCGCGCGGCTCGGCCGCCGCAGGCGCATGCGCTCGCCGAGGATCACCGCGTGCATGTAGAGCGTCACCGTCCGCCCGCCGCGCCGCACGCTGCGCCGCGCATAGATGCGCGCGCCGTAGCGCCAGGCGCTGCGCTGGAAGGTCCATCGCCAGCGCGCCAGGTAGGCGTAGTCGGCCGCGTCGACCACGACCCGGTATTGGCGGCGCGCGCCGATGCGGATGATGCGGGTCATCATGCGTGCTCCCGTTCGCGCTCCGCGATCAGCGCGCGGGCGCGCCGCCGCGCGTCGGGCTCGAGGAAATAGCCGACGCCGTATTCGGTGCGGATCGCGATGCCGAGGTGGCGCAGCTTGCGGCGCAGATGGCAGACCGTGACGTCGACGATCTTGCCGTCGACCTCGCTGTCGTAGCCCCAGATCGCCGCGAAGATGCGCTCGCGCGGGCAGACGCCGTGGCGCAACAGCAGGCCGAACACCTGCGCCTCGCGCCCGGTCAGCCGCCACGGGCGCGGGCAGGCGATGCGCATGCCGAGCAGGCCTTCCAGCTCCTCGACGCGGTCGCGCAGGCGCGCGAGCTCGCCGGACGGCGGCGCCGGGTCCATGCGGGTCATGCGCACAGCTCCCGCCAGCGCGCGACGATGGTCGCGACCGCGTCCGCGACCGCCGTGTTCGTCGCCATGCGGGCGTCGACCTTGCGCACGGCATGGAAGACCGTCGCATGGTTGCGATGAAACAGTTTGCCGATCTCGGTCTTGCCGAGACCGAGGTGGCGGCGCAGGACGTACATGGCGATCTGGCGGGCATCGCAGACACGTCGGCTGCCGCGCGCGCCCATGAGCGCGGCGGACGACAGGCCGAAATGCGCCGCGACGAGCTCGCACAGCTGCGGTCCGCGCGGACGGCCGATGGCGAAGCGCGCCCGCAGGTCTTCGTTGAATTCCTCCAGCGTCTCGCGCCAGCGCCATGGGCTGAACGTCGCGGGGCGCGGCGGCGCCGCCGGCTCCTCCCCGCCGTCCGCCGCAACCGTCGGCGCTGACGCAGGCACGCTCGCGGGCGGCAGCGGCGCCGCCGGCTCCGCGGCGCCGTGGGCATCGCCGGCCGCCGCAGGCGCCGGCGCAGGCGCAGGCGCGCCCGCGGGCGGCAGCAGCGCCGCCGGCTCCGCGGCGCCGTGGGCATCGCCGGCCGCCGCAGGCGTCGGCGCGCGCGCAGGCGCGCTCGCGGGCGGCAGCAGCGCCGCTGCGCGCAGCCGCGCCCGCGCCGCGCGATAGCGCGCGCGGATCTCGGCGCCGCTTGCCGGCCCTTGCGGCGGCCCGGCGCTCATGCGGCCGCTCCCCTGTGCTGTGCCATGAAGGCGCGCGCGCGGTCGACGAGGCGCAGGCTCGGCGCGCGGCCGCCGCGCAAATCGCGCACGAAATTGGGGTCGCCGAGCGCGGCGCGGCCGAAACCGCTCGGCGACATGCCCGCGCCGCGCAGGAAGGCCTCGATCTCGGCGAGGAAGGCAGTGGCGGAGGATTGATCCATGGCGGCGTGATTCTCACCGGCGAAATCGTGGTAGGCACGATAATAGGCCTTTTCCTCTTTTGCAAGCGGAAATGACCTATTGCGCCGGTGAAGGATTTTCCCTATAGTGCGTCGCATGGATCCGGTGCGCGAACTGGTGCTGCGGCGGCTCGATGAGATCGGCGAAACGCTGAAATCGGCCTCGGTGAAGCTCGGCCGCAACCACGCCTACCTGCAGCAGTTCGTCCACCGCGGCGTGCCGGCGCGGCTGCCCGAGGACGCCCGCGCGGCGCTCGCCCGCCTGATCGGCGTCGACGAGGCGCGCCTGCGCGGCGCGCCAACAGGCGCGCGAGCAGGCGCGCCAGCGGGCGCGCCCGGATTTGCCGAGCCGCCGCTGCCCGAGCGCAACGCCGCGCTCGGCGGCCCGGTGCGCTTTGCCGGCAAGATCCCGCTCTACGGCCAGGCCGAGGGCGGCGCCGACGGCCAGTTCCCGCTCAACGGCAGCCTGATCACCGAGATCGACGCGCCGCCGCCGCTCGCCGGCGTGTCCGGCGCCTATGCGGTGATGGTGGTCGGAACGTCGATGGAGCCGCGCTATTTCGCGGGCGAGGCGGTCTTCGTCAACCCGCGCGTGCCGGTGCGCGCCGGCGATTTCGTCGTCGCCCAGATCGCCGCGCCGGCCGGCTCCCACGAGGGCGAGCCGCCGCTCGCCTACGTCAAACGCTACCTCGGCCGCGGCGACAAGAGCGTGCGCTTCGAACAGCTCAACCCGGCCAAACGCCTCACCTTCCCGGCCGACCGCATCGTGTCGATCCACCGCGTGGTGATGAGCGGGGAAGGCTGAGGCGGCCCTTGAGCGGCTCTCGGAGTTTCAATTCCAGCTCGCCGCAAATCGAGACGTCGCGGCTCGGCGATAGGCCCCCCTCACCCCGCCCCCCTAAAGGGACCCTTCAGGGGGAGAGGGAGCGCAAGCGCGGTGCCCGCTTCGTCGCAACTCCTCTGTCCGCGCGCGCCGATTTTCTGCTTGACAAGGTAATAGTCCTATTCCTATTATCCTCCTGCCACGACAGGAGCCCGCCCATGCCCGGCCGCCCAGCCCCCGCGCGCCATCATGCCGACGTCACCCACTACGCCATCCTGTGCTGGCATGCCGGCGCCGGCTACTTCGCGGAGCGCCCGCTCGAGGCGAGCTGCAGCCGCGACGCCGTCATCCGCGATATCGCCGACGGCCAGGTCGCGGGCGTTTCCCGCGTCTTCGCCTTCAACCCGGCCGAGCACGTCGCCGACGACGTCACCGAGGAGATCGCGATCGCGCTCGCCCGCCGCTGCCCGCCCGGCGCGCCGATCTCGCCCGAGCTGCGCGACTTCATCGAGGAAAACGCCGGCCTCGCCTACGCGCGCGGGCTCGCGGTCGAGGACCGCAGCTTCGCGGCGGCGTGAGGCGGGGCGGTGTTCGCGCGCCGTCCGATCGGGATGAGGTTGTCGTGCGGCGCGGCTTCCGCAGCAGGCGTTGCCCGCGCCGCGCGCTACTCCGGATTCTGCGCGTCGAGATCGGCGGCCACGGCCTCGCCGAAGGCGAGGGATTTCTCGGCCTGCGCGGCGTTTTGATAGATGCTGTAGATCGTCATGAACAAGGGCCGCTTGTGCACGCGCTCCGTCGTCGTCGAGCGCGACATCCCCTTTCCGCCGGAGAAGATCTGGCGCGCCCTCACGCAGCCGCACCTGATCGAGGAGTGGCTGATGAAGAACGACTTCAGGCCGATCGTCGACCATAGCTTCAATCTTCGCGGCGACTGGGGCGCGGTCGACTGCCAGGTGCTGGCCGTCGAGCCGACCAAGACGCTGTCGTACACGTGGGCCGCGCTCGGCCTCGAGAGGGTCGTCACCTGGACGCTCACGCCGACGCGCAGCGGGACCCACTTGCGCATGGAGCAGTCGGGCTTCCGGCCGGATCAGCAGCAGGCCTACCAGGGCGCCCCGTACGGGTGGCAGCGGTTTTTCGCGAACCTCGAGCAGGTCGTGGCGCGGGCAGATTGATGCCGGCATAGTTCAAAGCTAGGCTTCCTCGAAACGCCGTCTGCCCGCGCGCCAGCTTCGAGGCCCGAAGAGCCATGAAACCATCGGAACGCATTGACCGGCTGATCGCGGGAATCGCCGACTGGCGCGGCAAGACGTTCGCCGGCATCCGCAAGTGCATCCTCGCGGCCGATCCGCAGATCATCGAGGAATGGAAGTGGATGGGAAGCCCGGTGTGGTCGCGCGCCGGAATCATCGCGGTCGCCAACGCCCACAAAGGAAAGGTGAAGCTCACCTTCGACCGCGGGGCGCACCTGCCGGATCCCGACAAGCTCTTCAACGCCGGGCTCGAAGGCAACCAGAGACGCGCGATCGATTATTTCGAGGGCGACAAGATCAACGAGCGGGCGCTGAAGAATCTCGTCCGTGCCGCGGTCGAGCACAATCAGGCCAAATCGAAGAAGAAAGCGGCTGCGGGTACGCGAGCGAAAGCACGCAAAGGAAGAAGGACATGAGGCTATGAAGAAGGCATGAAAACACAGCCGCAATCGTCGGACCTTCACAAAGGGCCAATTCGGCACCCGGTCCTGCCCGATGGCTTTGTGGATCGTATCAAGGCATTAAAAGCGATCTTGAGCGACGTCGATCCGTCATCGATCAAGACTGCTATCGATAACTTCAAGCGCGATACCCATCCCGAGGAAGAGCTCGCCAACTGGAAACGCATCGCAAACACCTATCGACTATTTCTTTTGCACAATCCAGTCAGCGATCCTGCAATCCGGAAAGAGGTTTTTGCCGTCCTTATCGGCGCCTCGATGGCTTCGGAAGATTGGAGCAACATCACAAGATTGAACAGTGATCAAATCAACCACCTCGTCGCGAGCTATCGTGGATTGTGAGTGGATTGAGGCCCGACTCCTCGATCCATCCTCGCTCGGTGAGCCCAAGGGCGACATTGCGCCGCTATGCGCAACCGGGGCCTTAGTGTAGCTTCGTGGTAGAGCCGCCTGGGGGACATGCCGCGATCGTGCGCCCGGCGGGCGAGCATGCGAAAATCGCCATTGGTTCGCGGCCTTTGGCGGACAGGCGCCAAGCTCGTGGGGCTTCACGATGAGACTTCCCCGGCGAAAATTTTTGTATCTGGCAGCGGGCGCTGCCGCGCTGCCGGCCATGTCCCGCGTCGCATGGGCGCTCGACTATCCGACGCGGCCGGTGCATCTGATCGTCGGCTTCCCGGCGAGCGGCCTGACCGACATCCTGGCGCGTTTCCTCGGCCCATCGCTGTCGGAACGGCTTGGGCAGCAATTCGTCGTCGAAGATCGGCCTGGCGCCGGCACGAATATCGCCACCGAGGCGGTCGTGCGGGCGCCTGCGGACGGCTACACGCTGCTCATGGCCACGTCGTCGAACGCCATCAATGCGACGCTCTACGACAATCTGCAGTTCAATTTCATCCGCGACACCACGCCGGTCGCCAGCATCGCCCGTACGCCAATGGTCCTGGTGGTCAACCTGTCGTTTCCCGCCAAGAGTGTCCCCGAGTTCATAGCCTACGCCAAAGCCAATCCGGGCAAGATCAACATGGCGACGGCCGGCATCGGCAGTTCGCTTCATCTCGCCGGCGAGCTGTTCATGACGATGACGGGGGTCAAGCTCGTCCCGGTGCACTACCGCGGCGTCTACGTGCCCGATCTCCTGGCCGGACAGGTGCAATTGGCGTTCAGTCCGATACCCACGACGATCGCGCAGGTCAGGGCGGACAAGTTGCGCGCCCTGGCGGTGACCACCGCGACGCGGTCGCCGGCGTTGCCGGACGTCCCGACCATCGGCGAGTTCGTCGCCGGCTACGAGGCAAGCGTGTGGAACGGCATGGTCGCGCCGAAGAAAACCCCCGCCGCGATCGTCGACAAGCTCTACGCGGCAATCGACGCGGCCCTCGCCGATCCCAAGCTGACGGCGCAATTTGCCAGCGTCGGCAGCGTCGCCAAGTCGATGACGCCTGCCGAGTTCGGCAGGTTCATCGCCGAGGACACCGCGAAGTGGGGCAGAGTCATCCGCGCGGACAATATCAAGGCGGAGTGAGCGAGCCCCGCGGCCTGCCCCTCGGATTGCGCCATCGGCTTGGCGATGGCGCGAATATTCTCGATGACGCAGCGAGACCGGGCGCGGGCCGATCCCCGAGGGCGCCGAGGTCCCACGTTGCAGGAGGCGTAGCCGGCACGCGGCTGGCCGAACCTCCGGCTTCGTGACAAGCTTGCCACCCGTCACAGGAGGGCTCCGCATGGCCATCGTCGGGAACGGCGCATACGCATACGAACCGGTGGAGAACTGGGCGAAGCTTCCACCCGGCTGGTCGTTCAAGGAGATCGGCGGCGTCGGCATCGACAAGAACGACAACGTCTATGTCTTCAATCGCGGCGAGCATCCGATGATCGTGTTCGACCGCGACGGCAACTTCCTGCGCTCGTTCGGCGAAGGGCTCTATCCCCGCGCGCATGGCGTGTTCATGGCGCCCGACGACACGGTGTGGCTCACCGACGACGGCGACCACACGGTGCGCCAGTGCACGCTCGACGGAAAGGTGCTGCTCACCCTCGGCATCGCCGGCAAGCCGGCGCCCTACATGAGCGGCGAGCCGTTCCATCGCTGCACCCACACCGCGATGTCGCCGCAGGGCGACATCTACGTGTCCGACGGCTATGGCAACTCGCGCGTGCACAAATACGCGCCGAACGGCAAGCTCCTGTTCTCCTGGGGCGCGCCCGGCACCGATCCGGGCGAGTTCAACATCGCGCACAACATCACCTGCGATGCCGACGGCTGGGTCTATGTCGCCGACCGCGAGAACCATCGCGTGCAGGTGTTCGACGGCAACGGCAAGTACGAGACGCAGTGGAACAACCTGCATCGCCCGTGCGGCCTGTTCATGCCGCCCGGAAAATGCCCCATCTGCTACATCGGCGAGCTCGGTCCGGTGCAGCCGGTCAATCGCAACGTGCCGAACCTCGGCCCGCGCGTCACCATCGTCGACAACGCCGGCAAGCGCATCGCCCGGCTGGGCGGGCTCGGCCCGGGCCTCGGCCCGACCGAGTTCCTGGCGCCGCACGGGCTTGCGGTCGACAGCCGCGGCGACCTCTATGTCGGCGAGGTGTCGTGGACCAACTGGCCGCAGACCTTCAAGGAACCACGGCCGGACAACCTGCGCTCGCTGCACAAATTCCGCAAAGTCGGCTAGGCCATCAGCGTCTCAATCCGGCGCGAGCTGCAGTGTCGATTGCATCACCACCACCTGGTACGGATTCCAGGTCGAGACGAGCCAGTAGATCCTGGCCTGACGGGTTGCTCCGGCGCCCGCCGGCGTCACATCCTGGGTAAAGCGCTCCATCACGAACGGCGCATAGAAGAAGCCACCGGGAGGCGGGATTGTCGCCGGGAAATAATTCTGCAGGCTCGCCGGACAAGGATTGTTGATCGGGTCCGGGCTCATGATGAGCTGGCAGACGACCCAGGGGTCGTGCACGAGGCTAAGCAGGACGGTCGGCGGCGACCAGGGCCCCCAGGGTTGCGGCGCGGTGCGCGCCTCGACCCGGAACGGCTCGCACACGTAGAGAAGCAGCCAGGAGCGCAGCGCCGCGTTCCACGTCGCCGAATGCTCGCCGACGCACTGCTCGTCGCGCCCGTCGAAGACGCTGTCCGGGTAGATCTCGGCGCCGGCCGGCGGCGTCCATTGTCCGCTCGCATTGCGTCCGCTTTCCCATTCGCGGCGCGACACGAAATGCGGATGCCCCGCCGACATGCCGGCGAAGAAAGACCAGGTGGCCGGATCGCCGAAGGTTTCCTGCGGCGCCAGCGCCAGATAGGGAATGCTGGCGCGATAGCGCGCGACGCCGAACACCGGAATCGGGGCCGGCCGCCCCGGCGGCTCGATGCGGATGCCGATCGGCGGCCGCGGCTGCGGCCCGGGGCGTGCCGCGCTCACATAGACGAATCCGCTCGGCATTCCGGCGAACGGCGGCGGAAACGGCGGAAACGGCCGGCGGGCAATGCGGATCTGCTCGAACGCCGCCGGGTTCACCGGCGCGCGCGCCAGCACGCTGCGCCCGATGCTGTTGTACAGGGGAATCTCGGGGCAGCCGGCGCTTGGTGCCGGAAATTGCAGCGGCGCGTCCGGCATCGGCGGCAACGGCGTCAGCGGGCTCACGCAGTGGTCGGTCCAGAAGAACGCATAGAACGTCTTGTCGACGAATACACCGCCGGTCGGCACGTTGAACGCACCTTGCAGGATCGCGGGCGTGACCGTCGGGTGGGCGAACGTTCCGGGCATCGCGGTGACGAGCCGCAGATCGAGGCAGGTCGTAGCGTTCGGCGGCGACGTCCGAATGGTCACGCCGACCGCATCGTCCGGCGGAATCGGATTAGGCGTCGTCGCCGGACGGGCGTCGCCGAACAGGAAATAGAGCGGGCCGAAACCGCTGTCGACCGGAAAGCCGAGATCGACGGCATCGAGGCCATGGCGCGTATTCGTCTGCGCGGCGGTCGGCTGGCCCGTGAGCCAATCGGTGTCGCCGGTGAGCTGGCAGACTTTTGCGCTCGATCCGACGAGCGTGAGCGATGCGGCAGCGGCAGGCGTCGAAAGCGTGGCCAGGATGACGATCGCCACCGCCGCTGGAAACGCGAACGCGCGAGGCATCGACATGGGGCACTCCTCGGTGTGACGTCGCACGATCGACGATACGGAGGCGGCAACCGCGAAGATTCCATTGCACTTGCTGGCCCGTTGCCGGGTGCAAGACGATCAGCACGAGGGATGGCGATGCATTCACCTTGCCGGCAAAGGGCGCGAGCGGCGCGGTGCATCGGCCGACGTGAAGGCTAAGGCGCGGCTCGCGCGGCGGTCAAGACGCGTTTGCGCGCGCGGGCGCCATGACCGGTAAGGCCACACCGGAAATGCGCAGCGCCAGCACATTAAGTCAGCGATCGGGCATGTGGTTATCCACCGCCGCGGCCCGTCGTCATATTTCGATCCGTATGAATACGCGATACCTTCGGTTGTCGAAATACCGGCAGCGTTGGCCGCATGCATTGATGGCGATGGCAGCCGCGAATGTCGACAAAAGGGCCGCGCATGAGGATCGGTCCGCGAATTCGTCGACATCGGCGCATGCGGCTGGCTGCTTCGCCGGCATCTGATCTTGGCTGCACGCCTTCTGCACTGCGGAAGGACTTGAAGCTCGGTGGGGGATACCCATGAATATTCGCCGTCGCACCTTTCTGCGTCTGGCGGCCAGTGCTGCCGGGCTTGGCGCCGTTGCGCCGGTCGTCCGGGCGCAAACATATCCGGCGCGGCCGGTCACGATGGTCGTGCCCTTTCCGCCGGGCGGACTGACCGACGTGCTCGGCCGCATCCTCGCGGACGGGATGCAGACGTTGCTTGGCCGCTCGGTCGTCGTCGAGAATGTCGGCGGTGCCGGCGGCAGCATCGGGACCGGCCGTGTCGCGCGCGCGGTGCCCGACGGCTACACGGTGGTGCTGGGCATCTGGAACACGCACGTTGCGAACGCGGTCACTTATACGCTCGACTACGACGTGGTGCGGGATTTCGCGCCGATCGCATTGTGCGCCGAGGCGCCGCTGGTGCTGATCGTGAAGAAGATCATACCGGCACAGGATCTGCAGGGCTATGTCGCCTGGTTGAAGGCTAATCCCGACAAGGCCTCGATGGCGACCGTCGGCGTCGGCAGCCCCGGTCATCTCCTCGGCGTCCTGCTGCAGAAGGCGACCGGCGCGCGATTCACCTTGGTACCGTACCGTGGCGCCGGACCGTCGGTGCAGGACGTCGTCGCCGGGCAGGTCGACATGACGTTCATCAACACGGCAACCGCCCTGCCGCTCGTGCGCGCCGGCAGCGTAAAGGCGCTTGGTCTCACCTCCCTCAAGCGCATGGCGACAGCACCCGAAATTCCGACCATGGACGAAGCGGGATTGCCCGGGTTTTCCTTTTCATTGTGGGGAGCGCTGTTTGCCCCGCACGATACGCCGGCGGACATCATTGCCAAGCTCAACACCGCGGCGGTGAATACGTTGCACGATGCAAATATCCGTCGGAAGCTCGAGGCCCAGGGCTTTGACATTCCGTCGCGCGACCGGCAGACGCCGGAGGCACTTGCCGCCTACCAGAAGAGCGAAATCGAGAAATGGTGGCCGATCATCAAGGCGGCGGGCATCAGGGCGGGCTGAATCGCGGCGTTCCGCCAATGCCCCGGCTTTTGCCGCCGCCTCAGCCGCCGAGCCAGATCCTCTCGGCCTGCGCCCTGATCTGCACGACCCGCGCGCCGATCTCCTCCGGCGTGATCGAGCTGACCGGATGGTCGATCACGATCGGCGCAAGATCGGGCATGCCGAGGGCCCGCCGGGTCAATTCGGTCTCGCGCACGAACTCGGTGGTGATGATCGCGGCCGCGGGAATTCCGAGCTTTTCCAACGCCACCGAATCGCGGATGCAGCACGAGCAGCACGATCCGCAGTCGCCGATGGCGGTGAGCGCGATGTCGTTGTCGCGCGCGATCTGCGCGATCAACCCGGGCGCGGCATCCTTGGAGAAGCTCTCCTTCACATAATAGTTCACGACGGCGAACGCGATGTCCCTGCCGAGCGCGGCGGACGCGCCGCGCAGCAGCTTGTTGGCGTTCCATTTCGAGTTGTCGAGGACGGCGAGCCGCAATCCGGCAAGCTGCGTCTTGCGCGCGGCAAGCGGCGTGACGGCGAGATCGACGACGCCGCGCGGATCGAACAGGACGAAGGGGCTCTTGTCGTGGCGCATGGCGGCCTCCCGCTCGTCAGAGCCTGCACGCGCCGTCGGCGCAATTGCTTGGCGATATCGTCGCTGCCTCAGCGATGGGGCGCAGCACCGGCGTGCTCATATGGCCCCAGCCGGGGATGAAGGCGGAAAAGCGCCCGGCATGCCCGCCGACGACGAACAGGTGAATCCGATCGGGCGCCTCCGCGATCGGGATACGGCTGTCCGGCTCGCGCCTGTACCACTTGGGAAGATTGCGGTTGTACACCTTGCCGTAACGGTGGCCGCGCGAGTGCGCATCGAAGCGGTTGCCGGAATTGAGCCACAGGTAGCTCTTGACGTCGTTGCGGGTCCAGCCGTGCTTGGCGATGGTGCGCGCGTGCTCGACGCCGAGCGCGACGGCGCAGTGACCGCCGAGCACCGCCGTGTTGGAGGCAATCGTGCTCATCGCCGAGCACATCGTGTCGAGGATGCCTTCCGGGTCGTTGCAGTGATGGTCGCTCACGCTGTGCGGCGCCTCGGCGGCGAGCGCGAACACGGTCGACTGGCCGGGCGCGTAGCCGTGCTCGACATGGTAGGGCGCGAACGGGCTGTGCTCCTCGTTCTCGCAAATGCAATAGGTGTATTTCGCGGGATTGCCGAGCGTGCACTTGTCGAGATCGGGCGCGCGGCCGCCGCCGACGTTGAGCATCACAAGCCGGATGGCGCGGCCGATCGTGGCATTCGCCCGGTTGCCGGAGCCGAAGGCGTTGGCGCCGCCGTTCATGCCGATCGCGCGCGCGATCGGACCGTTGACGATCACCAGCGGCGCCGCCATGTGGGTGGTCGCCTGCACGCCGTTGAGATTGAACGCCGGATCGGTGAGCGCCAGCAGGGCGGCGCGCACCACCGGAGCATATTCGGCCTTGCAGCCGGCCATGACCATGTTGATGGCGAGCACCTCGCGCGTCAGCGAGCCCCAGCGCGGCGCGACCTTGCACTCGACGAAGCCCGGGTCACCGCCGAGCGCCGCAACGGCGGCATCGATCTTGTCCTGCGTCGGCGGCACGACCGGCAGACCGTCGGTCCATCCGCGCTCGAAGTAGAGCTCGACCAAATCCGCCCTCGCGAGCTCGCTCGGCGCGGGATCGAGCACGGCGGGCGCAGGGGTCATGGGCGGCCTCCATGAAATCGCAGCTTGCAAGCCGCCCGCATGACGCGCCCGTGCGGGAATTCATGCAACAGAAATATGATGCCATTTATTATTGCGCTATCGGCATCAATCAGGCGTCCCGCCACATCGCCTCGACCACCGCGGCGAATCCCCGCGCCGCCGGGGTCAGCTCGCGATCGCGCAGCCAGACCAATCCGACATCGCGGCTCAGGCGCGGCTTCGCCAGCGTGAGCACGGCCAGATCCTTGCCGAGCAGCCCCGCGATGGCGCCGGACGGAATGATCGCAATGCCGACCCCGGCGCGCACGAAGCTCATCATGGTGGCGAACTGGGTGACCGTCGCGGCGTGCTGCAGGGCGTATCCGGCGGCCGCGGCGGCGCCGTCGACGATGCGGCGCGTGCGCGACTCGTATGGCAGGGAGACCTGCGGAAAACCGGCGAGCTCGGCGAGCGTGATCGACGCGCGCTTCGCGCTCCTGACGAGCGGGTGCCGGCGCGGCAGGATGACGTCGAACACCTCGCGGCTCATGCGCTTCGCCGCGACGAAGTCGGGCACGTCGTCCACGTAGGTCGCGCCGAGATCGGCGGTGCCGCTGCGCATGTCCTCCATCACGGTGCCGTGCACGCCCTCGCGCAGGATGATCTCGATGCCCGGGCGCGCGGCGCGGTATCTGGCGACGATCGCCGGAAGCAGGCCGTTCGCGACCGACATGATGCTGGAAACGATGATCTGGCCGCGTTCCTCGCCGGCGATCTCCCGCATGCTGCCAACGCTGATGCGCAGGTCGTTGAGCATGCGCTCGGCGACCGCGACGAATTCCTTGCCGGCGGCCGTGATGGCGACCCGTCGCGTGCTGCGGTCGAACAATCGCACGCCGACCACGTCCTCGACCCGCTTGATGGTGCGGGTCAGCGCCGGCTGCGAGGTCTTGAGGAACGCCGCCGCCGCGATGAAGCTGCTGTACTCCGCGACGGCGAGCACGGCGTGCAGCTGGCGCGCGGTCAAATCGGGGACGTTGGACGGCGGCATCGTTATCTATGCAAAAAGTGGAATTAAAATCGATATCAGCAAAATAATGATATGGAAAGGGTTGCGGCCCGGCCCGAGGGCAAATCGTTTACCTCTTGCCTGATAGACTCCTGCCGCCCGCCGAAGAAGGCGGCGAGCCTATCGGCGCCTCGCTGCGACGATCCGCGCTGATGCGACGGCCGCAGGCCGACGCGACCGATGCCTTGTTGGCGTTTCCAACATCGATGCTTCGCACTACCGGCCGGTTCGCGCGACGGCGAGCGTCGCGCGGCGCTCGCGCCGTATCCGCTTCGCCGACACCGTCCGGCGAGGGAATCGCGAGGAAACCATGAGGAAAGCGCTGCCCGATCCGATGTTCGCCGATCCGGACTCCAGCCGGCTCACCATGCTGCGCAGCTGGGTGCTCGACCATGGCGTGACCGAAATCGACATGAAGGAGCGGCAGTTCTGGAATTTTGCCGCGCTGCAGCCGATCGCCGAAAAGCCGTGGACCACCTTCATGGGCCGCGTCATCAACGTGCCCGACATGCCGGAAGACGCCCAGAAGCACCTCGGCCTGTTCAACAAGAACTCGCCCGGAATGATATGACCCGCGCGGGCGCGGCGGAAATATGATCCGCGGCGCTCTTGTTTCGGCGGCGGCGCCTCCCATGTTGGAAGCTACGAGCATTCGAATACATCATGGACATTGCGGAGAAACTGGACAGCCGATGACCATCACGTTCGACTACGCCGCCGGAGCGGAGCTTTTCGACCACGGCAGCACCGCGGAATGGTCTTCCAACAAGGGCCGCAAGTTCAGGCGCCAGCCGCTTGGATATCATCGGTTCGCCCGGGCCGCGGACGCCATTCGTTTCGCCATCGAGGAGATGGCGCCGCAGCTGCTGCGGAGCGCATGTCTGCAAGTCGACGAGGAAAGATTCGACAGCCAGGGAATCCGCCGCTTGTACGAGAGCACCGACTATCCGCTCGACCGTGCGGCCGCGCCGTCATGATGGCCCGCACGCACCGCACGACCTCCGCCTTCGCGCGGCCTTTCCGGCTGCGCGGCGTCGATCGCGTGCTGCCGGCCGAAGAAGGAGCCGCCATGTCTCGCGTGAGACAACTCGTTCGCCATGACGAGCGCTTCCGCTTCGAGCAGCTCGACGGCGTCTACTTCTCGATGGCCGACGCCGGCACCCACGTTCTGTGCAAGGTCAGCCACGAGGCCTTGCGCGATCGCAGCGCGCGCGACGGCGAACGCGCGAGCCTCTTCGATACCTTCGTGCGCCACCGCGCGCGCATCGAGACGATCGCCGGCGAAAAATACGCGCAAGGCCACCGGCCCAACGATCTCGTTCTCGTGCTGAGCCGGGATCTCGCGCCGCTGCCGATGTGAGAATCGGCGCCCGCGCGCGCCGCTTCGCCGGTCAGCGATCCAGGAAGCCGCGCAGCAGCATCGATCGCGACGGGTGCTTGAGCTTGCGCAAGGCCTTCGCCTCGATCTGGCGGATGCGCTCGCGCGACACCGCGAACTGGTTGCCGACCTCCTCGAGCGTGTGATCCGAGGTGACGCCGATGCCGAAGCGCATGCGCAGCACGCGCTCCTCGCGCGCGCTGAGCGAGGCGAGCACCCGCGTCGTCGCGTCGCGGAGATTCGATGCGATCGCGGCATCGATCGGCAGGACGGCATTCTCGTCCTCGATGAAATCGCCGAGCTGCGAGCCCTCGTCATCGCCGACCGGCGTCTCGAACGACAGCGGCTCCTTGGCGATCCTCTGCGCCCGGCGAACCCGCTCGACCGGCATGTGGAGCTTCGCGGCGAGTTCCTCCGGGGTGGGCTCGCGGCCGATGTCGCGCAGCATCCGGTGCGACAGGCGCGCGATCTTGCCGATCGCGTCGATCATGTGGAGCGGAACGTGGACGGTGCGCACCTGCTCGGCGGTCGAGCGGCTCATCGCCTGCCGAATCCACCAGGCCGCATAGGTCGAGAACTTGTAGCCGAGCCGATAGTCGAACTTGTCGACGGCCTTCATCAAGCCGATGTTGCCTTCCTGGATCAGGTCGAGGAATTGCATGCCGCGATTGCGGTACTTCTTGGCGATCGCGATCACCAGGCGCAGGTTCGCCTCCACCATCTCGCGCTTGGCGAGGCGAGCCTCGCGCTCGCCCTGCTGCACGGTCCGCACGATGCGGCGGAATTCCGGAATCGCAAGGCCGGCCTCGACGGCGAGCGCATCGATCTCGGCGCGATGCGCCTTGAGCCTGCCGCGGTCCTCGGCGACGAGGCGCTGCCAGCCCATGCCGGACAGGTTCGCCACGCGATCGAGCCAGCGCGGGTCGAGCTCGAAGCCGCGGTAGTTCGCGAGGAAGTCCGCGCGCGCAACCCCGTGCACGGCGGCGAGCCGCATCAGGCGGCCCTCATGGCCGACGAGCCGGGCGTTCACCTCGTAGAGCTGCGCGACGAGCGAGTCGATGCGCGCCTGGTTGAGGCGCAGCGACTTCACCTCGGCGACGATCGCTTTTTTCAGCTTCGCGCGCTTGCGCTCCTGCGCGCGCGAGCGCGTGCTGTCGTGGAAGCTGAATGCGCCGTCCTGGTCCTGCAGCCGGCGCAGCCGCGCATAGGTTTCGGCGATGGCGTCGAACGTCTTGAGCACCTTCGGCGTGAGCTCGGCCTTCATGGCGGCGAGCGACGGCCCGCCCTCCATGTCGTCGTCCTCGTCGGGCCGCTCTCCGGTCGGCTCGAACGGCATGGCGGGCGCCGTTGCGGGCGCATCGCACAGCCGCACCGGTCCATCCGCCGGCGACGTCGGCGCAACAGGCGCCACGGCCGGGACCGGCTGCGCGCCCGGCCCCGCATAGGTCGCTTCGAGATCGATGATGTCGCGCAGGCCGATCTTTCCCGCCTTGAGCTCGTCGCGCCACAGGATGATGGCCTGGAAGCTCAGCGGGCTCTCGCACAGGCCGGCGATCATCGCTTCGCGACCGGCTTCGATGCGCTTGGCGACCGCGACCTCGGCCTCGCGCGTGAGAAGATGCGCCGCGCTCATGTCGCGGAAATACAGGCGCACCGGGTCATCGCTGCGCCCGCCGGGTTCGGGTTTCCTGGTCTCGGCCGGCACCTGGCGGACGACCTCGACGACCTCGCCGTCGTGCTCGAAATCACCATGATTGTCGCCGTGATTGTCGTCATGATCTTGCGGCGACGTTGCGGTCCGGCGGGCCATGAATCTCCTGTCTGCCCCGGTCGGCGCCAAGCCTCCCGGCGGTTATCCCGAATTCGCGATAGCCTATGAGCGCTGTCGAGAGCGTGCGGACGGGGACAAGACCTCGACCCGCCGACACATGCGACGCACGCGCCGGGCCCTTGTACAGGTTTCTGGGCCGCCTGTCTCGCTAAGCCGCGTCCCGCAGGGGCCTGCCGCCCGCGCGGTCCGGCTTGCATCGCGCCGCGATCAGCGCATATTCGCATCCGAAGTCGAGGACGACTGGGCGATTGTGCGGCCGGCGGCAAACATCGACATCGGCAGGCGCAAGGCGTATGCTTTCGATTGCCCGCGGCCGTCGCCGCCCGCGCAACCGCGCCGCCACCATGACGCTCACTTTTCCCAATGAAAGCCGCAGCTTCGACGGCACGCGCCGCGCCGTGCGGTTCTGGGGCCACGACAGCGCCATGGAGGCGACATTCTTCGTCACCGAGGCGGCCTTGAAGCGCGTCCAGCCCGACATGCGGCTCGACGAGAGCGGAATGCTGCGCGCGTTCGATTCCAATCGCAGCCGGATCCATGCGGCGGCGGCCAAGGTCTATGCCCGCGGCCGCCGCGGATCCTACGATCTCGAGGCGTCGGAATTCTGATCGCGCGGAGCGCCGATTGCGTTCGACGACGTCAAGCCGCCTTGGCGGTCGTCGCCACGATCAATTCGTCAAGGCAACGCAGGACCTGCGCGGACGCCTTCTCGACCTCGTCGACCAGGCGGATCGCCTCGTCGACATTGCCGGAATTGTAGGCGCGCGTCGCCGCGACGCCGTTCTCGTGCACGGCGCGATGATGGATCGCGAGCTCCTTGAAGGCGGCTTGATCGTGATGCTTCGCCGCGTCCGGCCCGTGATACCATTTGCCGAGCCGGCAGGTCTTGTCGCTCGAGAGCTCGTCGGGATCGAGCTTGACGCGCCCCGTCAACATGTCGAACAGCCGCTTCTTCCACGCGATGTGGTCGGACTTGGCGATCAGCAGGATCTTGTTGGGAATGTCCCATTCCGCCAGGAGCTTCAGCAGTGAACCCATCTCGGTCTCCACCGCGCTGAGCGAGCCGGTGCTCTTCTCGATCGCCGACGCATTGGCGTCCGAGTGCGCGGCGACCTTCTGGATGCCGCCGGAAATCTGATTGGCCGCCTTCGCCTGCTCGGTGAGAATGTGCGAGACGTCCTGCATGCGGCCCGAGGTTTCGCCCACCAGCCGGCTGATCTCGCCCATCCGCCCATCCATCGCCTCCATGGCCTGGCGCCCTTCGGTCAGCGCGTTGGTGCCGGACCGCATGGCGTCGATGATGGCCGCCATTTCCTGGCGCAGGTTCGCGACCAGGTGGCCGATCTCCTCGGTCGACTTGGCGGTCTGGTTGGACAGGCTCTTGACCTCGCCGGCGACCACCGCAAATCCCTTGCCGGCCTCGCCGGCGCGCGCCGCCTCGATGGTGGCGTTGAGCGCCAGCAGGTTGGTCTGCCCGGCGATCGTTTCGATCGACGACAGGATGCCGCCGATCGATTCCGACGCCTTGGCGAGCTGGGCCGCGCGCGCCGCCGCCTGCTCGAACGCATTCCCCATTCCCTCGAACTGCCGCTTCGCCGACTGCATGACCTCGCGCCCCTGCTCGGTCACCTGCTGCGCCTGGCTCGACAGCTCGGCCGCCTGTTTCGCGTCGCTGCTGATCGTCTGAATGCCGGCGACCATTTCCTCGGTTGCGGCCGCGATGCCTTGCGACTCGTCGCGCGCATGATGGATGCCGCGGACGATGTGGACGTTGGCGATGTTGCCTTCGTTGACCGTCATCGAGACCTCGACGGCGTCCTTCAGCATGCGTTCGGTGAACATCCCGAGGTGGTCGGAATTGCTTGCCATCTTGTCGAGCGTCGCATTGATGCCCTTGGCATAGGCGGCGAAATCGCCGCGCAGGCCCTTGAGCAGGATCTTGCGGTAGAAGCGCTTCTCGGCCGCCGCCAGCATGGCCTCGTCGGCTTCCTTGCCGAACGCCTCGAACTGATCGAGCAGCCGATTGATGTTGACCAGCATCAGGCTGACGTCGCCGTGCCCGCGGATGCCGAGCACGCGCACGCGCAATTGCCCGTCCGCGGCCGCCGACAGCGCGACGATGGCTTTCCTGATGCTCCTGGACGCCCGGCGCAGCCAGGCCCAGCCGCACGCCGCGCCGGCGCAGGCGAGCGTCGCCAAGACCGCGACGACGTACTGACCGTTCAGGACGGCGGCGACGGCCGCCGCGCCGGCGCAGCCGACGCACCAGAGCGCGGCCAGCGAGGCCTTCGATACCGACGAGAGCCCGCGCTTCTCAGAGACCGAGGACGAACTGCTCATAGCTCACGCCCTTGTTGGCCAGCACGGAGTGCAGCATCGCGGTGGCAGCTTCCATGCCTTGCTTTGGATTGGCGTGACGGCCTTCCTCGGCCAGCAGCGCCGCGTAGATCGGCGTGATGGCCGCGATCGCGCTCGGCTCGGGCGAGCGGCGGAAGGAATGGTAGCCGAGGATCGCGCCCGCATCGTCGAGATCGGGCGTCACATGCGCGAACACCCAGTAGTGATCGCCGCTCTTCGCCCGGTTGACCACATAGGCGAAGATCTCCTTGCGCGCCTCAATGGTGTCCCACAGCAGCTTGAACACGCAGCGCGGCATGGCGGGATGACGCACGATCGAGTGTGCCTTCCCCATCAGCTCATTTTCGCCATAGCCCGCCACCCGCATGAACACGTCGTTGCAATAGGTGATCTGGCCCTTGGCGTTGGTCTTGCTGACGATGATTTCGTCGTCCCGAAACCGGCGCTCGACCCCGGTGAGCGAAGTGGGCCTCATTGGCAGCCTCTGGTCACGCGCAGCAACACGCCGGCGGCAATCGGCGACGTCTTGGTCACTGGCGAATCCGGGGGTTCTGCAGAATGTTCCCGGGCGAGCTAAAATTCCATTAATCAACCCGCGGCGACGCAATTACCTCCGCGGCCGAAGATCTCAGCGCGCTCCGGATGACGGGTTTGCCTGATTGATTTCCGCCGCGTCGACGAGCCGGCGTGCACGGCGGCAACGACGCATTTCTCCTCGATCAAGAAAAAATTCACCACCATGTGCGTGAATTCATTGCATGCGTATCGTTGTCCTGATTGCCGCGCTTGCGCTCACGACGCTGCCGGCCAACGCCACGGCGTTGCAAAAGCTGTTCGGCTGCTCCTCCCGCGTCTGCACGATCAGAAGCAATGGCGGCGGCCTCGTCGCGGAATTCGAGGCTGCGCGCGCCGAGGCCGAGAGCGACGGCGTGCAGATCAAGATCGTCGGCTTCTGCGGCTCGGCGTGCGAAAGCGTGATTGCGCGCAGCCCGAACGCATGTGCCGGACCGCATGCTTATTTCGTGGCACACAGCATGAGAAGCTATCTGCCGCAGAACGTCATTGCCGGCCTGCCGACCTTCACGGGCGACGAGCATCAGGTCACGGCGGCCGAAATCGGCATCAAGCCGTGCCGGTGAAGGCCGGCCGGCGCCACGGCGTCGGGCCGGGCTCGGACCTGCGCCGATGTCGCCGAAGTGACGCATGCGTCGGGCAACATGGATCAGCCGGCCGGCCGGATTCGGGCCGCGTGGCGTCGCCGCGCCGGCGTCATTGACCGCGGGGCGCAAAACGGGAAACATGCTGCGTCCGGCGGAGTTGTCGCATCGTGATTCCTCCCCGGCAGGCGCCGGCGGGCATGGCTGGCGGACCATCTCGAGCCGCGCATCTTCAGCGGAGCATGGCATGACACGCCCATCCACGACGCGACGCGCGATCCGGCGGCCTCTCGCGTTCGCGGCGGCCGCCGCGGCTGCCGTCCTGATCGCGGCGCCGCCGGCCGCGGCCACCGCCCGCCATGCGCGGGCCGAGCGGCCCGCGCGCCAGACCGAGGAGACGGCGCCGCGCGCGGCCGGCGAGCCCGTGATGGCGATCGTGTCGATCAAGCGCCAGCGGGTGACGATCTACGACGCGGACGGCTGGATCCTGCGCGCGCCGGTGTCGAGCGGCATCCGCGGACGCGAGACGCCGGCCGGCGTGTTCGCGGTCGTCGAGAAGGACAAGGACCACCACTCGAGCCTCTACGACGATGCCTGGATGCCGAACATGCTGCGCATCACCTGGAACGGCATCGCGCTGCACGGCGGGCCGCTGCCCGGATACGCGGCCTCGCACGGCTGCGTGCGCATGCCCTACGGCTTCGCCGAGAGGCTGTTCGACAAGACGCGGATCGGCATGCGCGTGATCATCGCGCCGGACGACGCCGAGCCGGTCGACTTCGCCGATCCGAAGCTGTTCGCGCCGAACGCGGCGGCGATCGCGGCCGCACCCGCCAAGGCCGAGGCGCTCGCGCGCGACGCCGACGCGGCCGCCAAGGCGGCGGACGAGGCGAAGCGCGCCGCCGCGAAGGCGACGCACGAGGCGGCGCCCGTGACGGCAGCGCTGCGCAAGCTCGAGCTCGCGAAGAAGCGCGCCGACGCCGAGCTCGCCTATGCCGAAAAGCTGCTCGCCGCCGCCAAGACCGACCAGGCGAAGGCGCGCGCCGCGCCGTTGCAGCAGAAGACCGCCGCCAAGGCGGCCGAGCTGGGCACCCAGCTCGACACCGCCAAATCCGACGCCAAGAGCAAGCTCGACGCCGCCAAGGCCGCGCAGGACGCCGCCAAGGCGGCCAACGCCAACAAGGTCGAGACCGCCAAGGCCGCGACGGAGGCGAAGCTCGCGCTCGAGCCCGTGTCGGTCTTCATCAGCCGCGCGACACAGAAGCTCTACGTGCGCCGCAACACGCACAAGCGGCTGCCGGACGGGGGCGAGCTGTTCGACACGACCCTCGAGCTGCCGGTCACGATCCGCGATGCCGACAAGGCGATCGGCACCCACGTCTTCACCGCGGTGGCGAGCACCGACCAAGGCCTGCGCTGGACCGCGGTCACCATCGACGGCGCCGAGAGCGCCAAGGACGCGCTCGACCGCATCACCTTCCCGCCCGAGGTGCTCGAGCGCATTGCGCCGACCACGCTTGCGCGCTCCTCGATCATCATCTCGGACGAGCCGCTCCACCGCGAGACCAACTACCGCACCGAGTTCGTCGTGGTGCTCAACGACCAGCCGCAGGGCGGCCTCGCGATGCGCAAGCCGCCCGTCCGCGACGCCTGGAGCGACGACGGCTACGAGTCGAACCGCCGCACCGATTTCGACCCGCGCTACGGCTATACGCGCTGGCGCCAGCCCTTCGGCCAGCCGCAGGACAGGCAATATTATTATCCGCAGCAACGCGGCTGGTGGTGAAGACGCGCGCGCATCACGCGCCGCCGTAGGGTGGGCAAGCTTTGCTTGCCCACCGTTTCATAGCAGCAAAGGGCATCGCCCCCGGCGCGTGGGCAAAATCGCGAAGGCGCGATTTTGCCCACCCTACGCAATTCGCCAAAACGAGCGCCCGTCACGCCAGCGCGCGCGCCGCCACCCCCGTGAGCCAGGTCGCCATGAAGATGAGCGGCGAATGGGACCCACGTGCCGAGGATGCTGCGGAACATGTCGAAGCTGCGCTCGACCAGCGGGGCGACCACGGCGACATCGAGCACGACGACGGCCGTGAAGACGCCCGCCATTGCGGCCGGGTCGGCCTGCGCGAACAAGCGATAATACCCGGCGGATACGACCACGAAGATGATCGGCGCCGCGACCGCATGGGCGATCAGCGCGTTGCGCAGTGTCGTGATCTTGCGGCCGACCGCGACCGTCGCGCCGCACAGCGCCCACCCGATGGCCGCCAGCACCATGCTCGCGATCGCTTGCAGCACCTACTTCGGCCGCCCATAGGTCCAGTGCAGCGCGGCTGTCGCCTTCGCGTGGAAGTGAAGCTCGAAGCCGACGACCGCGGCCGATACCATGTCGTCCTTGGCGAATTGCAACTTGTCCTCGTCGACCGCGTAGACCGTCAGGGTGTAGTGGTGCGGCTTGTCGCCCTTCGGCGGGCACATGCCGCCATAGCCGTCGAAGCCGTAATCGGTGCGGCTCTGGATGGCGCCTTCCGGCATGAGCTTCGCCTTCACGTCGCCGGCATTCTTCGGCAGCGAGGTCGTCGCGACCGGAATGTTGAACACGACCCAGTGCCAGAAGCCCGAGCCGGTCGGCGCGTCCGGGTCATAGAGGTTGAGGGCGAAGCTCTTGGTGCCTTGCGGCGCCCCGGTCCATTTCAACGACGGCGAAACATTGCCGCCGTCGCAGCCGAAGACGTTCGCCTCCATCGACTTTGGGCTCACCGCGCCGTTCTTGATGTCGTCGCTGGTCAGCTTCATCTGCGCCTGTGCCGCCGAGACGCCGAATGCGATCGCCGCCGCCGCCAAAGCCAACTTGTGCATCGTCTCCTCCCTGGTGTGACGCTGAAACTAGCACGTGTATCGGAGATTGTCTCGATCGCATCGAGTCCGCTTCGCCCCGACCCAGGACATATCACCGCGTGGCAGCGAACCGCCGGTTCGGCGCGCACGCATGCGCGCGCTCAATCCGCCCTGACGCCCGCGGCGCGCACCACCTTGCCCCGCTTCTCGGTTTCGGCGGCGATGAACTTTCCGAAATCGGCCGGCGTGCCGGCGGATACCTTGCCGCCGAGCTCGGCGAGCCGCGCCTCGACCTTGGCATCGGCGAGCAGCGCGTCGATCTCGCGGGTGAGCCGCGCGATGATCTCGGGTGGCGTCTTGCTCGGCGCGCACACGCCCTGCCAGCCGGCCGCCTGGTAGCCCGGCCCGGCATGCGACTAAAGCGTCATCGAGCCGCCGCCGTCGACATGCCAGGCGGTGCCGACGACGTAGCTCGCGCGCGCCGAGGCCATGAAGGCGACGACCGCCGCAACCTCGTCGGGGCGGCCCATGCGGCCGACCGGGAGCCGCGAGATGCGCTGATTGCGCACCTCCGCCTCGGTCTGCCCGGTCACGTTTGCCCATTCGCGCATGGTGTCGTCCTGCCGCTCGGTGGCGATGATATAGGGCACGACCGCATTGACCAGGATTCCATCCTTGGCGAGCTCGGCCGCGAGCGCCTTGGTCAGGTTGAGCATGGCCGAATTGTTGAGCGCGGCGGGCACCACCTGAAAATGCGGCTGGCGCCCGGCGAGCCCGGAGATGTTGATGATGCGGCCCCATTTTCGCCGGCGCATGTGCGGGACGGCGTGGCGGATGCAGCGCGCCGCCGGGTTGAATTTCTCCTCGAGCAGATGCGCCATGTGCGCGTCGTCCATCTTGAAGAAGTCCTGCGGGATGACGGTCGCGGCCGAGTTCACCAGGATGTCGATGCGGCCGCAGCGTTCGACCGCCTGCGCGGTCATCGCCGCGATCGCCGCGTCATCGGCGAGATCGGTCGGGATGCCGAGCACGCGGTCGGGGTGGGATTGGCCGAGCTCGCGCACCGCGGCGGCGTTGACCTGCGGATTCTTGCTGACGAGGACGACGACCGCGCCTTCGGCCAAGAGCTCCGCGGCGCACGCCCTGCCGATGCCGCGACTGCCGCCGGTGACGATCGCCACCCTGTCCTTGAGCCCGAGATCCAAGTCGTCCTCCTGGGAAGCTGTCGTGCCATCGTGCCGTAGGGTGGGCAAGCTTGCACGTCCCTCGCGCGCCAAACCCGGCGCCTGCGCGCCGGGCGACTGCGTGTCGCGGAAGGCGAACCGCTCATGCGCGATGACCCTACAACAGCCCGCGGACGGCCAGGATCGCGACAGCCTGCGGACGGGTGCGCGCGCCAAGCCTCAGGCGGGCGCCGTCGACGTGGAAGCGCACCCGCGAGACCGAGATCTTGAGGATCATGCCGATCTCCCAATCGGATTTTCCCGCCGCGACCCAGCGCAGGCACTCGAGCTCGCGCGCGCTCAATCCGAACGGCCGCTCGCCCGGCGGGGCGGTGTCGCGCAATTCGTGGCAACGCTCATGGGCGACGAGGGCGGCGAGCTGCAGGTGGTTGCGGCGCTCGACGCCGAGATCGAGATCGCGCTCGCGGCTCGCCATGCCCACATAAGCGAAATAGCCGTCCGGGCCGTGCACCGGAACCACGAAGCCGTCGATCCAGCCCCACTCGTAGGCCGTGGTCAGGACCTGGTGCTCGTCCACGTTGAGGCGGGAGCGCGCAATGTCCACCCAGGTGAAGGGCAGCAGGCTGCGCCGCGCCCGGTACAGGATGGGCGAGCGCGCGCCGAAGCCGCGCGCGTCGCTGAGCTTCCTCCAGCTTTCCGGCCAGTTGCGAAAAAGCGGCCGCAGCGACTCGCCGCCCGTGCTCGAGACGAGCCGGCACATCGACGACACATAGCCGTGCCCGGCGACCTCGGCGCGGAAGAGCTCGCCGACCCCGTCCAGCGTGGAACAGGCCGCAATTCGCTCCGCATATTCGCCGAGATCGCGCATCCAGGAAATCGCCAACGCGAGCGATCGGCTCGTCGGGCGGATTTGACCGCAAACCGCGCGTCTGGTCCACTCCCGTTGGCGGTTATTCCGCCCGAAATATCGCCGGCCCGCCCGGGCATGTCGCGGGTAAGTCGAGCGCCGGCCCGCCCGTCGGCCGCCTCACGCGCTCAATGCCGCGAGGCCCTCGGCGCGCCCCGGATAGATGCCGAACATCGCCGCAAAGCCGCTGGTGTCGAGCACCTCGCGCACCTGCGCGTTGACGCCGCACAGCGCGAAGACGCCGCCGGACGCCGTTGCTTTCTTCACGAGGATCAGCACCGCGCGCAGCCCCGCGCTGGTGACGTGATCGATGTCGGTGAAATCGATCAGGATCTTCGGGTTCGTCGCGGTGATCAGCGCGCCGACCTCCTTGGCGAAGGCGGTGCTGTAGATGCCGTCGAGGCGGCCATGCGCGGTCACCACGTGGGCGTCCCCCACCTGCTCCTTCTCGATGTCCATGGCCCTCGCCCGCACGGCTTCTCCGCGCGCCCCGGCGCGCGGTCGAGCCGCAGTGTAGCAAGCGGCGTGAAGCGGATCATCCCGCCTCGACATCAATCCAATGGCGGGCGCAGCGCCGGCGACCGCATGCTTGCGACCAGCGGAGGGTTCCACCTTGCAAGCCGGAATGCGCACAGGCGGAATTTCGCACGCCGTTTGCGCTCCTATCGGGCGAGAGAAGGCGCGGGCAGCGCGTCGATCCACGCCACGAGCGCATCGAGCACCTCGTCGAGCACCTGCGCATCGGTGCGGCCGCTGCGCGCCGGCACGTGGAACGAGTGATCGGCGCCCTCGAACAGCCGCAGCGTTGCGCGCCGCCCGAGCGCGCCGCACAGCGGCTCGAGCTCGGTGAGCGCCGCGAGCGCATCGCGCGTGCCCTGGAGAAACAGCATCGGGATCGCGACATCGGCGAGATGCCGGCCGCGCTCGGCGGACGGCTTGCCGGCCGGATGCAGCGGGAAGCCGAGAAAGGCGAGCCCGCGCACCGAGGGCAGCAGCGCCGCGGCCTGCGCCTGCGACGTCATGCGACCGCCGAACGATTTTCCGCCGGCGACGAGCGCGATGCCGGGCAGGAGGCGCGCGGCCTGCGCGACCGCGGCGCGCACGGTCGCGTGCGCGACCGGTGGACGATCCGGCCGCTTGCCGCCCTGCTCCATATACGGGAACTGATAGCGCAGGGTCGCGATGCCGCGCGCCGCGAGCCCGGTCGCGGCGGCCGCCATGAACGGATGCGCCATGCCGGCGCCGGCCCCATGCGCCAGCACGTAACAGGCGCGCGCATGCGGCGGCGCCTGCAGCAGGCCGGAGACACGGATCGCGCCGTCGGCGATCGTAACCGGTCGGGCGTCGCCGCCCTCGCCTCGCTTGTCCGCGCGCGTCATCTCGGAATCCGCTGCCTTACCTTGAAAAACCCGTCCCACGGGTCGCGCCGCAGGAAGTCGAGCCGTTCGCGCAGGTTGCCGACGGTGAAATGGTCCGGCCGCACGCTTTCGCTCAACTCCTCCCAGGCGAGCGGCGTCGACACCGGCGCGTGCGGCCGCGCGCGGGTCGAGAATGCCGCGACCGCGGTCGCGCCGCGGCCATTGCGCAGATAGTCGATGAAGATGCGCCCGTGCCGCGCCCGCTTCGCCATGATCGCGACGTAGCGGTCGCGCGCGTCGCGGCTCATCTTCTCGGCGATCGCCTGGGTGAAGGCCTTGGCATCGTCCCAGGGCAGGCGCGGCTCGACCGGCACCACCACGTGCAGGCCCTTGCCGCCCGACGTCTTGACGAAGCTCGCAAGACCGATCGCCTCGAGCTCGCCGCGCAACGCGCGCGCCGCCGCGATCACGTCGCTCCAGGCGACGTCCTCGCCGGGATCGAGGTCGAAGATCAGGCGGTCGGGCCGCTCGAGATCATCGGCTCGCGAGCCCCAGGGATGGATTTCGACGGTGCCGCCCTGCACCAACCCGATCAGCCCGGCGAGATCGTCGATCGCGATCATCGGCTCCGTCTCGCCGACGTCGACCGCGCGCACATGGTCGAGGCCCGCCCACGGGTGCTTGGCAAAGAAGCTCTTCGCCTGCGCGCCCGACGGCGCCCGCACGAGGCTCAGCACCCGCCCGGCGATATGCGGCAGGATGTGATCGGCGATCTCGGCATAGAACTCGGCGAGCGCCTGCTTGCTGACGCCCTCGTCCCACAAGAGGCGGTCCGGATGGGTGAGCTTGACGCCGGCGATCGCGGCGCCGACGCTCATTGCTTCCTTGCCGCGCTTCGCCGCGCGCGTCTCCTCCAGCACCACCTCGTCGGCGGACTTGTCCTCGCGCAGGCCCTGGAACGACGACTGGCGGATCAAGCCGTCATTGGTCCAGCCGCGATGCTGCACGTCGGCGACGAGGCGCGGCACCGCCCAGCGCACGCCCCTGATGTCGACGCCGTCCGGCAGCGGCTTGCCGAACGCGGGCTTGTCGCCCGCGATCTCTTCCAGCGCCTGCTTGAGCGCCTGCGCCTCGGCGCCCGACCAGCCGGTGCCGACGCGGCCCGCGTAGATCAGCTTGCCGCCGTCGTAGTAGCCGAGCAGCAGCGCGCCGACCGCGCCGGCCGCGACCGTCGAGGGGCTGTAGCCCAGGACGACGAACTCCTGGCGCGCGACGCACTTGCTCTTGACCCAGTCGTCGCTGCGTCCGGCGCGGTAGGGCCGGTCCTTGCGCTTCGACACGATGCCTTCGAGGCCGAGCCGGCCGGCGTGCGCGAACATGGTTGGGCCGTCGGTGTCGAGGTGCTCGGAAAAGCGCACCGGCGAGCCGGCCGGCAGCCCGGCGAGCGCCTGCGCCAGCAGGCTCTTGCGATCGAGCAGCGTCGCGGGCGTGAGATCGAAGCCCTCGCAATAGAGGAGATCGAAGGCGTAGTAGCGCATGCGGTCCTGCCGGCCCGACGACAGATCGGCCTGCAGCCCGTTGAACGTCGAGATGCCGCTCTCCTCCTCGACCACGATCTCGCCGTCGATGAGCGCCGAGCCGAGCTGCAGCGCTTTCAGCGCCGTCGCGATCGCGGCGAAACGCTCGGTCCAGTCGATATTCTTGCGCGTGAGCAGCTTGACGTTGCCGCCGTCGATGCGCGCCTGGATGCGGTAGCCGTCGTGCTTGATCTCGTGCACCCACTTCGGCCCGCTCGGCGGCTTGTCGGCGGGCGAAGCCAGCATCGGCGCAACGAAGGTCGGCAGCAGCTTCTTGCGCGCGCCCGCGATCTTGCCGATGTCGGGCAGCGCGACCTTGCGCGCGCCCTTCACGGCCGTGCGCGCCGCATGATCCTTGCGCAGCGCGCCTTGCGCCGCGACCTGATCCGACGTGCGGCCGGTGAGATGCGAGGTCTCCTCCGCGGTGATCTCCGGCGCGCCGGGCGGGCGGGCGAACTCGTCGTCCGACTTGATCAGCAGCCACGGCTCGGTTCGCTCGCCCGGCTTCGCCCGCATGCGCACCAGGTGCCATTTGCCCTTGAGCCGGCTGCCGTCGAGCGTGAAGGCGAGATGCCCTTTGTTCAGCCCGAACTGCGGATCGCCCTCCGGCGTCCAGGTGCCGCGATCCCACACGATCATGGTGCCGCCGCCATACTCGCCCTTCGGGATATTGCCCTCGAAGTCGAGATATTCGAGCGGATGATCCTCGGTGTGCACCGCCAGCCGCTTGTCGCCGGCGACGAGGCTCGGGCCGCGCGTCACCGCCCAGCTGTTGAGCACGCCGTCGAGCTCGAGCCGCAGGTCGAAGTGCAGCCGCCGCGCCGCGTGCCGCTGCACCACGAAGGCGTGGCCGAGGTCGGCGCGCTTCGCGGGCCGCTTGGACTTGGTTTTCGGCGCGGGCTCGGGCGTGCGGGCGAAGTCGCGCTTCTGCGCATAGGCTTCGAGCGCCCGCTTCGGCCCGCGGCCGAGCTCGACCTTCGCCTGCTTCAAGACACCGCTCCGGCCAGCTGGGTCAGGGTTGCGCCGTGCTGCCGGGAGATCCGCCGCTTGCGCTGCATCACGCCAGGATAATGCCAATCGGCGGCCGAAGGGAGAGCGTCGGCGCCAAGGCCGCGCCCTAGGGACGTATTTCGCCGCGGCTCGGCAGGATCACGTTCCATGCGAGCCCCACCATGACCAGGAGGCGCAGGAACAAATAGGTCAGGTCGATCTCCCACCAGCGATGGCTGTTGCTGGCGGAATTCGGATCGGCATGGTGGTTGTTGTGCCAGCCCTCGCCGCTGGTGATGATCGCCACCAGGAAGTTGTTGCGGCTGTTGTCCTTGGTGTCGTAGTTGCGATAGCCCCACAGATGCGGGAAGGAATTGCCCGACCAGGTGACGTGCCAGACCATGACGGTGCGCACGATGACGCCCCACAGCCAGACGCTGGCGCCGAATTGCAGCGCCTGCATGGCCGTATCGCCGCACAGCAGCGCCACGAGCGCACCGGCGACGAAGTAGACGACCCACGACAGAAGAACGATCCACACGAAGGCGCGCTCGAGGAAGACGTAGAACCGGTCGCGGACGATGTCGCGGGCATAGCGGTCGTAGAGCGCCACGCGATTGAGGTCCGTATTCTCGATCAGCAGCCAGCCCGCATAGGCCCAGAACAGGTTGACCAGCGGGCTGTGCGGGTCCGGTTCCTCGTCGGCGCGATGATGATGCCGGCGATGCACCGCCACCCAGCGCGCCGGCGCGTCCTGCAGGCAACAGACCGCCATGACCGCGAAGGTGTGCTCGAGCCAGAGCGGGCATTCGAAGCTGCGGTGGCTCAGCAGGCGGTGGTAGCAGAGATTGATGCCGAGGCCGCCGAACAGGTAGACGCCGGCGATCGCGAGGCCGACGCCGATCCAGCTGAAGAACCAGGGAGCGAAGGCCAGCAATGCGATCAGATGATAGCCGCCGACCGCGAAGAAATAGCGCCAGTAGATGCCGCGGCGGTTGACGCCTGCCGGCAACGGCAGCCGGCGAACGCGCCCGACCGATTGGGTCAAACCGGCACCCGCCACATCCGCCACGCTACGCCCCCACTTTCTCCGCGCGCCTGTCGCCATCTTACAGGCGGCGAGGCGACGGCGAAAGCTCCCGGCCGGCCTTCACCGAGGAAAAATGCCGCGCTTTGCGGCCAATGCGAGCCCCACCCGCGTTCGCAGTTCCGCCACACGCGGCGCGCGCCTCCAGCCTTGCTCAGAGGCGGCCCAGTTGCGCCTCACGACAACCTCATCCTGAGGAGCGTCGCGAAAGCGACGCGTCTCGAAGGATGCGCCGCTCGCGTCGGCCGCGCGTGCGCGCTTCACGACGTCTCTCGCCTCCCCTCGGCGAGCTTGATCTCGCAGAACTTCAGCGCCCGCTTCGCCCGCGCCGACCACGGCGAGTCCGCGTCGATCTTGAGGTAGCGCCGCCACTGCACCGCCGCCTCGGCGTGGCGCTCGAGCTTCTGCAGCAGCAGCGCGAGGTTGAACACGGCATCGGAATAGTCGGGATCGGCCTTCAGCGCGGCTTCGAGCGCCGCGACTGCCTCGGCCGTGTGGCCGCGGTCGTCGAGCGCGTCGGCGAGGTTGTACCAGGCGGCGGCAAAGCCCGGATCGGCCCTGGTCGCGTCGCGGTACATCGCCTCGGCCTCGACGGCGCGGCCGGCGGCGCGCACGAGGTTGGCGAGGTTGAAGCGCGCCGCGGCGTCCGTCGCGTCGACCTTGATGAGGCGGCGATAGAGCCGCTCGGCGGTCGCGGCGTCGCCGCCCTCCTCGGCGGCCTGCGCGGCGGAAAACAGCGCGTCGGCGTCGTCATCGCTCGGCTCGACCGGCAGCACGAACTGACCGGACTTCTCGGTGCGCCCCTGCATCTGCTCGATCAGCAGACGGTCCGCGCTTTCGGGAAACAGCCGCAGGTTGGAGAGCTGCGCGTCGGGGAGCCACTTGCGGATCTCGTGCAGGCTCCTGGTGATCACCGACAGCGCGACGCCCGAGGCGACGAGCCCGGCGATCTGCCGCGCCGCCGCGAGGTCGCGAAAGCCGTAGCGGCCGTCCTTCGGCTCGATCAGCCCGAACATCGCGAGCTGGTCGAGGATCTCTTTCGGCACCTTTGCGAGGGTGGCGAGCTGCTCGGCCGTGTAGGTCGCGGTCTGCTCCTGCGGCGCGACCTTGCCGAGCCATTCGAGAAAGCGCCGCTCGCTCGCGACCGGAATGCCGTAGGCGCGCGCCTGCGCGAGGCTGTTCGACGGCCGCCCGTCGTCGACCAGCGGCCAGCCGAGCTCGCCGACGATGAGGATGTCGGTCTTCTTGGTCACGCCCTCGCGCGGCGTGCCGCCGTGCCGGCGCACCAGCGCGAAGGCGTCGGCGCGCTTCATCGAGGCGAGCCGGCCCGTGAAGGCGACCGAGCCCTGCAGCGCATGGCGGTCGGGTTCGGCCTTGGTCAGCGTCCCGTCTTCCTCTTGCCGGCGGCCGCGCGGGCCTTGGTGCTCGCCGCTGCCGGCTTCTTCTTGGTGTCGGCGCCGATGCTCGCGCGCAGCGCATCCATCAGGTTGACGACGCGCGCCGGCGTCGCCTCCGCTTCGGCCGGCGCCTGCACGGCGCGGCCGGCCTGCTTGGCGCGCAGCATCTCGACCAGCGCGTTCTCGTAGTGGTCCTCGAACTTGGTCGGCTCGAAATGGCCGGCCTTGCTGTCGACGATGTGGGCGGCAAGCTCGGTCATTTCCTTCGGCAGCTTGAGCTCGGGAATCTCCTCGAAATAGGGCTTGGCGTCGCGCACCTCGTAGGCGTAGTGCAGCGTGGTGCCCAACAGCCCGTTCTCGAACGCCTCGAGCATGATCACGCGCTCGCGCCGGCTGATCACGACGCGGCCGAGCGCCACCATCTTCTTCGCCCGGATGGTGTCGCGGATCACCGCGAAGGCCTCCTGGCCGACCTTGTCGGTCGGCGCGATGTAGTACGGGCTGTCCATGTAGCGGTCGTCGATCTCGGCGCGCGGCACGAAGCTGTCGATGTCGATCGTGTGCGAGCTCTCGATCTTGATCTTCTCGAGCTCGGCGTCCTCGACCATCAGGTACTCGCCCTTGCCGATCTCGTAGCCGCGGCCGATGTCCTCGCGCTCGACCACGTCGCCGGACTCCGAATCGACCAGCTGCTGCTTCAACCGGTTGCCGGTCTTCTTGTTGATGCGGTGGAAGCTCACCTTCTCGGTGTCCGACGACGCCGGATAGAGTGCGATCGGGCACGAGACGAGCGAGAGCCGCAGATAGCCCTTCCAGTTGGCGCGCGGGGCCATGGGAAACTCCTGATACGCACGAGCTACAGTCGAGACGACCGGTCACATTATAACGACGGGCCTATCGGAATCATTACCACGAACGACGACTGTTCCCGATTGGTTCCGTGCATGCCTCGTCAATGTGGCACGTTCCTTGTTTTATGGGCGGCTTGGAACTTTAGCCTGATGTGGTAGGTTCGGCGTGCGAACTTGTCCGGGTATCGGATGCGTCGGGGGACGCGCCGTGCCGATCACACCATTCGTTCATGGACGGGAATTCGATCCCGACGCGGTGCGCGCGATGGGCATCGCATTCGAGAGCGCCTGTCGCTCGCTCGGCCTTACGGACAAGACCGACAAGGCAACCGAGCTCGTGGCAGCCAGGATCATCCAGTTCGCGGAGCGCGGCGAGCTCGACCCGGACCGGCTTGCTGCGGCGGTCCTGAGCACCTTCAAACCGTGCTAGGCGGCTTTGGGCGCACAGTCTGGGACCGAGACACAACCACAAGGCGCGGGGCAAGCGTTGGGCGGCGCCCGCAGCACAGCCGCCACCGCAATCCTAATTCGCGGTAACTGGAGGCGTCTCCTTCGTCAATGCGATCCGGCGAGCCCGACCTGCGGGGCGGGCGTGATCTCGAGCTTCCATTCCTTGCCGTCGCCGAGATAGCGGTTGGCGGCGGCCTGCAGGTCGGCGGCGGTGACCGCCTTGAGCAGCGGGATCGTGGTGCGGATCAGGTCGAGACGGCGCGGGTCGTCCTGGACGCCTATGAGCTCGTTGACCCAGAAACCGTTGGTCTGTTGCTGCGCGATCAGGTCCTCGACGAGCGGCTTGCGGGCGCGCTCGAGCTCGTCGGGCGCAATCGGATGTGCGCGCAGATCGGCCACGATCGCGCGCGTCGCCGCGAAGAACAGCGGCATCTTGGCGGGCGGCAGCTCGGTATCGGCGAAGACGTAGCCCTGGTTCGGCACGACGTTCGAGGCGAACGAGCGCGCCCCCGGGCTGTAGGTCACGCCCGCGTTGACGCGCAGCCGGTCGAGCAGGCGCGAGAACATCACCTGCGCGAGCACGTCGAGCGTTTCGGCGTCCTTGGCATGGAAGCCGTCGGTGGTGTGCCAGGCCACCGCCGCGAGCCCCTGGTCGGCGCGCCCCTCGTGATGGATCTCGAGCGGCTCCGGGCCCGGCGTCGGGAAGTGGATGACGGTCCCCTTGGCGAGCGAGGAGGTGCCCTCGCCCCGCTTCGGCAGCGCGCCGAAGGTGCGGGCGACCGCGTCGATGGCGGCGTCGAGCTTGACGTCGCCGGCGATCACCACCTCGAGCGGCGCGGTGGCGAAGAGCGGCGCGAGCACCTCCTTGAGTGCATCGGGCTTGACCTCGGCGAGCGCCGCAAGCGAGGGCTTGCACCAGCGCGGATCGTTGCCGAACAGCCGGCAGGGGCGCACGCGCTCGAACAGCGCGCTCGGCGAGGCGGCGGCCGCGCGCGCCTTGGCGACCGCGAGGGTGCGGGCGCGCTCGAGCGCGCCGGCGCGCCAGCCGGGCGCGCTGACGAAAGCCGCGAAAGCCTGGAGCTGCGCGGCGAGATCCTCCGGCCGCGTGTTGCCGCGCAGCATGATGCCGTCGTCCGCCAGCCATTCCCGCTCGCGCAACACGCGGCCCGGCAGCGCGCGTCCCATGTCCTCGTATGCAAGCGCCTTGGTGCCGCCGAGAAAGATCGCCGCGTCGTCGATCGCCCAGGCCGCGCTCGCGCGGTCGGCCGGTAGATCGAGCTTGCCATTGCCGATGCGCAGGTTGACGACGAGCTCGCCGACGTGCTGGGCGCTCGGCCGCACCGTCAGCCGCACGCCATTGGCGAAGCGCACGAAGGTCGTCTGCAGGTCGGCGATCGTCTTGCGCTCGACGACCTCGCCCGGCGCGCCGAAGCTCGCATAGGGCCAGGTCACGCGCGCCTCGGCGGCGGGCGGCGCGAGCGGCGCCTTCATGTCGGCCGCAAGCGCGGCCGCAAGCGCCGCCTCGCCCCCCTCGACCGGCGTCGGGCTCGCCAGGAAAACCAGCGGCCCGTGATCGTGCATCATGTCGACGATCGCGGCCCGCATCTTGTCGGGGTCGAGAATCTTGAAAGCCTTGTCCGCGATGGCGAGCGACTGGGCGGGGCTGCTGAACACCTCATTGATCATCACCTGGCTGGCGATCGCCTCGGCGAGGTCGCGCGTCGGGCGCGTGTCCGCATTGGCGACACCCGCTTCGAGCATGGCGCGCACGTTGCTCTTCGCTCGCGCGAGCTCGTCGGCGGTGACGCCGTAGGCCTCCATCTGGCGGGCGACGCGGATCGCCGCATCGAGCGCCGGGCGCCAGTCGCGCGCCCGGATCTGCATCTCGGCCGACCAGATCGCGGCGCCGGGAAAGTCGCGGCTGCCGTGCGGCGTGATCTGCGCGAAGACGTGGTCCGGACCGTTGGTGACCTCAGCGAGGCGGAACTGGAGAATCTGCAGCGCCAGCAGCTTGGCGAAATCGTCGACCTCGCGCGCGACCGTGTCGGGCGCGCCCGGCAGCACGAAGCTCAACGTCAGCGACGACGGCGCGCCGGGCTCGACGAAGAGCGCCGCCTGCGGGGTGCGCGGACCCGGCGCGGGGCGCACCGGATCATGGCCGGCGGGACCGGTCGGCTTCCAGTCGGCGAACAGCGTCTTGATCTTCGCCTCGATCGCGGCAGGATCGATCTCGCCGACGATGATCAGGGTCGCGCGCTCGGGCCGATAGAACGCCGCGTAGTAGTCGCGGATCAGCGACACCGGCGCGTGCTTGAGCACCTCGGTTTGTCCGATCGGCCAGCGCGTGTTGATGATGTCGCCGGGCAGGAGCTGGCGCAGGAACTGCTTGGTCCCGCGGAACTCAGGGGTGTCGCGCAGCCGCTCCTCGGAGAGCACGGCGCCGCGCTCGGCGTCCATGGCGGCCTGCGCCAGCGTGAGCTCGCTCGCGATATCGCGCAGGCGCATGAGCCCGGTGTGGATGGTCGCGGCGTCGTTGCGCGGAAAGTTGAACTGGTAGACCGTATTGAACTGGCCGGTCGACGCATTGGCATCGGCGCCGATCGCCATGCCGAGCCGCTGCAACCCGGGCCACACCTCCGCCTCCGGCACGTGGCGCGAGCCGCGGAACGCCATGTGCTCGAGGAAATGCGCGAGACCCTGCTGCGCGTCGCTCTCCTGCACTGCGCCGGCCGCGATGTTGAACCACATCGAGACCGCGCCCTTCGGCGTCGTGTTGCGCATGATGGCGTAGCGCATGCCGTTCGCGAGCTGGCCGAAGCGCACGGCCTTGTCGGCGGGCACGTCGCTGTGCTGCTGCGGCCAGTCGGCGGCGCGCGCGATGCCGGCGACAACGAGGGCGGCGAGCGCAAGCGTCGCGGCAAGGCGAGGCGCGCGGCGGAAGGGCTGGGGCATTGGGGACAATCTTTCCCGTGTTCGGAACGGTGGCCGACGCCGCGGGCGCGACGCAAGGAGGCTCGCTACTCCTAGCGGGTTGCGGGCGCCGACGGTTGGACAAGTTTGCGTATATTTCCGGACAGATTGTCGCCGAACGGGACCTCCGGGTTCCCGCGCGAACCGCGCCTACACAAGTTCCCGCACGATCCATTCCGCGACCGAGCGCTGCGCCGGCCGCCAGCCGAGCGCGGCAGCCGCCTTGCCGCGCACGCGGCTGTTCGAGCCGAGCGAGAAGGTCGCCATGTTGCGGCCGAAGATCGCGATCGCGTCCTCGGCCGGGAGCGACTGTGCGGCGCCGAGCCCGAGCTTCTTGCCGATCGCCGCCGCGATCGCGCCGAGCGCCTCCTCGCCGCTCTCCACGTACATGAAGCTGCCGGTTGGCGCCTGCGTGAGCGCCAGACGATACAGCGCCACGACGTCGGCGATGTGCACGTTCGACCAGCGGTTCAGGCCGCGGCCGATGTAGCGCGCGGTGCCGGTTTCGCGGGCGAGGCGCGCGAGCGCGGGGATCTGCACGCTCTGCGCCGGCGGCCCGAGCGTGTGGCCGTAGATCATCGAGTTGCACAGCACGATCGCGCTGACGCCGGGCGCGGCGAGCACCTCGCGGTCGATCGCGACGCGCGCCGCCTTGTCGGCATGCGGCGCGATCGGCGTTGCCTCGTCGAAGATGCGCTCGGACGGCTCGCCCATGGCCAGATCGGCGACGATGCTGGAGCCGCTCGAATGGAGCAGCGGCTTGCCCGAGCCCGCGAGCGCCGCGATCAGCGCCGCGATCGCGCCGCGGTGGTCGCTCGAGGCGGCGTTGATGACCGCATCGGCCGCCCGCGCCTCGCGGCGCAAGAGATCCGCATCGTCGAGCGTGCCGATGACCGGCGCGATGCCGTGCGCCGCAACCGTGTCCGCCTTGGCGCTGCTGCGCACGAGCCCGCGCACCGCATGCCCGTCGGCGGCAAGACCTGCCGCGACCGAGCCGCCGATATATCCGCTCGCGCCGGTGACGAAGATGCGCAATCCGTCTCTCCCGCCCTTTGCTCGCGGTACGCCGCCCGCCACGCGCGATCCGACGCGGCGGCGACATTATATATAGGGGCGCATCCCATATGTCCGCCCCGCGGCAGCCTTCCCCGCCCCGATCTGCTACCAAGAGCGCATGATTCAGCCCTTCGAGCTCGGTCTCGACACCTTCGGCGACGTCACCGACGGTGCGGACGGCAAGCCGCTGCACGCCGCGCAGGTCATCCGCAACCTGGTCGACCAGGCGGTGCTCGCCGACGCGGTCGGCGTCGATTTCATCGGCCTCGGCGAGCATCACCGCGCCGATTTCGCCGTCTCGTCGCCCGAGATCGTGCTCGGCGCGATCGCGAGCCGCACCAAGCGCATCCGCCTCGGCACCGCCGTGACGGTGCTCTCCTCCGACGACCCGATTCGCGTCTTTCAGCGCTTTGCGACGCTCGATGCGCTGTCGAACGGGCGCGCCGAGGTGATGCTCGGGCGCGGCTCCTTCATCGAGTCGTTTCCCCTGTTCGGCTTCGACCTCGACAAGTACGAGGAGCTGTTCAACGAGAAGCTCGACCTCTTCGCCGCCGTGCTCGCCGAAGAGCCCGTCACCTGGCAGGGCACGACGCGGCCGCCGCTCGCCAACCAAAGGGTCTATCCAAGAACCGAATCCGGCCGGCTCAAGACCTGGATCGGCGTCGGCGCGACGCTGCAATCGGTGCTGCGCGCGGCGCACTACGGGATGCCGCTGATGCTCGCGATCATCGGCGGCGACCCGCGCCGCTTCAGGCCCTTCGCCGATCTCTACCGCGGCGCGCTCAAGGAGATGGGCAAGCCCGAGCTGCCGGTCGGCGTGCATTCGCACGGCTTCGTCGGTGAAACCGACGCGCAGGCGCAGGAGGATCTCTTCGCCGACTACAAGCGCATGCGCGACAAGATCGGCGCCGAGCGCGGCTGGCCGCCGATGAGCCGGGCCGATTTCGAGCGCGAGATCGCGCACGGCTCGCTCTATGTCGGCGCGCCCGAGACGGTGGCGCGCAAGATCGTCGCGACCGTGAAGGCGCTCGATCTTAGCCGTTTCGAGATGAAATACAGCGCCGGCCCGCTGTCGCACGAGAAGATGATGCGCAGCATCGAGCTCTACGGCCGCCGGGTCATCCCCCTCGTGCGCGAGATGCTGGCCGAGACACGCCAGGCCTGAATGCGGCGCGCCGGCTTGCCGCCGCGCCTGCAAGCCACCATGATCCCGGGCCGTTTTTCGTCCGAGCCGTCGACCGAGGCCGCATGCAGCGCAGCACCGAGCGGATTCTCACCACCCATACGGGCAGCCTGCCGCGCCCCGCCGCGGTGATCGAGCTGCTGCTCGCCGAGCAGGAGAAGCCCGGCGCGCGCAAGGGCGAGCTCGGCGCCGCGTTGCGCGCCGCGATCGTGCATGTGGTGTCAAAGCAGGTCGAATGCGGCATCGACGTCATCAATGACGGCGAGCAGGGCCGTACCGACTATACGGTGCACGTGATCGATCGCCTGTCGGGCTTCGCGGGTGAGAGCACGCCGCCGCGCGGCGTCGGCCAGCCGGAATTTCCCGAGCTCGCGCAACTGCTCGCCTAGTTCGCGACGCCGTTCCAGCATCGCCCGGCCTGCACCGGCGCGGTCGCCTGGAAGGATTTCGCCGCCGCGCAGGCCGACATCGATCTCGCCAAGAGCATGCTGCAGGGCGCCGAGGCGGTCGAGCGGTTCATGACCTCGCCCTCGCCCGGCCAGATCGCGCGCTACCTGCGCAACCGGCACTACGCGACCGAGGAGGCTTACGTCTACGCGCTTGCCGACGTGATGAAAGCCGAATACCAGGCGATCGTCGATGCCGGCTTCATCCTGCAGCTCGACTGCCCCGACCTCGCGATGCTGCGCCATACGCTCTATCTCGACCGCAGCCTCGCCGATTCTCGCAAGGTCATCGCCGTCAACGTCGCGGCGCTCAACCACGCGGTCGCCGGCATTCCGGCCGAGCGCATGCGCATGCACGTGTGCTGGGGCTCGACCCTGGCGCCGCATCACATCGACGTGCCGCTCGCCGACATCATCGACATCGTGCTGACCGCGAAGCCCGTCGCGGTGTCGTTCCGGCCGCCAACGGCCGCTATGCGCACGAATGGAAGATCTGGCGAGACGTGAAGCTGCCGCCCGGCAAGGTGATCATCCCGGGCGTGATCGACTCGACCGTCAACACGGTCGAGCATCCCGAGGTCGTCTGCGACCGCATCCTCAATTTTGCCGACGTGGTCGGACGCGAGAACGCGATCGCCGGCGTCGACTGCGGTTTCGGCACCTTCGCGGGCCGCGTCCAGATCGACAGCAAGATCGTGTGGATGAAGCTGGCGTCGCTCGCCGAGGGCGCCCGCCGCGCCTCCGCGCAGCTGTGGAGCAAGGCCGCGTAGGACTACGGTTGACAGGGCGCGGATATTCATCGATCGGTTGTGCTGCGAGATTCAGGCTGCCGGACGACAGACCGTCGGCAGACGGGTCGACGACAACGCGCGACTAGACCCTTTTTGAGGGGGCCGGAATGCCAAAGCCCGTCTGGTGGTTCGAGAAGTTGATGTGGATCTCGCTTCTGCTCGGTATCGTCGCTTTCTGGGTCCGTTGGGAGGCTTCCAAGGCCAAGTGGGGTGTGCCGGATTTTGCGATGCAGGCCTCCATCCCCATCGGGGTCTTCACGATCACTGTGGTGCTGGTGCTGATATTTCTGATTGCTCGGCTCAGGCAGAACTGGGCCCGTTTTGTCTTCGCCGCGCTATTCATTCTTGGATTGCCGTTTGCCGTGATGAACCTCGTTCACAACCTCCCGGACCTGCTTTCCGCCGGCCCGACGGCCATTGCCCTCTGGATCGTTCAGGGCGCCCTGCAGTTGGCCGCGATGGTGCTGATCTACTTGCCGGGCGCGGACCCATGGTTCACGAAGCCGGCGGAGCCTGCTCAGGGGCCATAGTGCGGTGAGCGGGTGGGCAAGGGCGCGAATCGCGCCGCGCCCACGCGCCCTCATTGCGCAAGCGAGCGGTAGAACGCACCGGCCGCGCGCTATTGCTTGCCGATCTGGAGCCACCGGCGCAGCGTGGCCCAGCCCGTCTGATCGTCGTCCTTCTGCTTCTTGCAGCCGTGCCCGGCCTGTTGCGCTTTGCAGCGCGTGCCCGTCGGCGTCGCCTGGTTGTCGACGATGACCGTTTGCACGATGTGAGGATGCGGCTTGGCGTGAACGGCTTGCGGCGTGGATGTATTGGAGGTCACCGTATTGGTCGATGCCTTCGGGTTCACCCGAGTGGTCACCGGCCGGACGTATGTCGTGTGCGGAACGATAACGACGTGGGTCGGAGCCGGAACGTAGACATTCACCGGCGGCGGAACATAGACATGGACCGGGGGAGCCGTGAAGCAACACGCAGCCGAAGCTTCACCCGGAACCCCAATGGCAAGAAGCAAGAATGCCCAATAACCACCCGGCAACAAACGCATTTTCGTCCCCCCATTCCTGCAGTTCGCCGGGCCACGCTCGGTAGCGCGGCCGTGAGATACAGGCTCCGATAGCAAGGTACGTGAATGCTGCCGAGATGGCAATCAGCACATCCGACAAATCGAGCCATGCCGCCCCGCGCGACTTCGCATGGACGCTGGGGAACATAACGGGCAATGATCGAGCGATCAGCCATCGACGAAGTGAACGTCCGCCCGACATCGCAACCCATGAAAAAAATCGGCTTCCTGTCATTCGGTCATTGGACCCCGTCGCCGCAGTCGCAGACGCGCTCCGCGTCCGACGCCCTGCTGCAATCGATCGATCTCGCCGTCGCGGCCGAGGAGCTCGGCGCGGACGGCGCCTTCTTCCGCGTGCATCACTTCGCCCGCCAGCTCGGCTCGCCCTTCCCGCTCCTGGCCGCCGTCGGCGCCAGGACGAAACGCATCGAGATCGGCACCGCGGTCATCGACATGCGCTACGAGAATCCGCTCTACATGGCGGAGGATGCCGGTGCGGCCGACATCATCGCCGGCGGGCGCCTGCAGCTCGGCATCAGCCGCGGCTCGCCCGAGCAGGTGATCGACGGCTGGCGCTACTTCGGCTACGCCCCGCCCGAGGGGATGACCGATGCCGACATGGCGCGACGGCACACGCAAGTCCTGCTCGAGGTGCTGCGCGGCGAGGGTTTTGCCCGGCCGAACCCGCGACCGATGTTTCCCAATCCCTCCGGCCTCCTGCGCGTCGAGCCGCACTCGGAGGGCCTGCGCGACCGCATCTGGTGGGGCGCCGGCTCGAATGCGACCGCGGCCTGGGCGGGCAAGCTCGGGATGCACCTGCAGAGCTCGACGCTCAAGAGCGACGAAAGCGGACGCCCGTTCCACGTCCAGCAGGCCGAACAGATCCGGGTTTTTCGCGACGCGTGGACGGCTGCCGGCCATGCGCGCGCGCCGCGGGTGTCGGTCAGCCGCAGCATCTTCGCGTTGGTGGACGACCGCGACCGCGCCTATTTCGGAGGCGGCAACGAGAGCGACGACACGATCGGCTTTCTCGGCGACAACACCCGCGCCATTTTCGGCCGCAGCTACGCGGCCGAGCCGGACGTCCTGGTCGAGCAGCTCAAGGAGGACGAGGCGATCGCCGCGGCCGACACGCTGCTGCTCACCGTCCCCAATCAGCTCGGCGTCGACTACAACGCCCACGTCATCGCGGCGATCCTGCAGCATGTCGCCCCCGGCCTCGGCTGGCGCTGACGCACGACGGCCGCCTGTTGCGCGCGGGCAAAATCGGCATAATGCGGCGCCTCGATCAACAGAACGGCCGCGCCATGCGCGCGCCGTCGCAGGAAGGAACCGCCGAGATGCGACCGCAAGACAAGAACACCGACATGACCATGCGGTGGATGCGATGAGCGACCGTTCCGCCGCGGCGGCGCCCGACCAGGATTCGGAATTCGCCCGCAACCTGCTGTGGCGGGTCGGCTGGCGTTGCGTGCCGATTCTGCTGATCGCCTATGTCACGGCCTATATCGACCGCGTCAATGTCGGCTTCGCGGCGATCACGGCGAGCAAGGATCTCGGCATGTCGCCGTCGGTGTTCGGCTTCGGTGCCGGCCTCTTCTTCCTCGCCTATCTCATCTTCGAAACGCCCAGCAACTACCTGATGGAGCGGATCGGCGCCCGCATCTGGCTCGGCCGCATCATGGTGTGCTGCGGCATCGTCGCCGCCGCCATGGTGTTCGTGAGCAACGCGACCTGGTTCTACGTCGTCCGCTTCATTCTCGGCGCGGTCGAGGCCGGCCTGTTTCCCGGCGTCATGCTCTACCTGACCTATTGGTTTCCCAAGAGCTATCGCGCCCGCTACGTGAGCATGTTCGCCATCGGCATCCCGCTCGCGAGCGTCGTCGGCGCGCCGATTTCCGGCCTGCTCCTCGGCCTCAACGGCGTGTTGGGGCTCAAGGGCTGGCAGTGGCTCTATATCCTGGAGGCGATCCCGGCGCTGATCATCGGCGTGCTGATCTGGGTTTACCTGACCGACTCTCCCGACCAGGCCGGGTGGCTCAAGCCCGAGGAGCGCGACTGGATCCGGCGCACGCTCGAGCACGAAAGGGCCGAGCATCCCGAGAAAGGTCCGCGGATGAGCTTGCTGGCGTCGCTCCGCCTGCTGCTCGACCCGCGGGTGATCGTTCTCTCGATCGTCTTCTTCGGCACCGGCCTGCCGAGCTACGGCTTGGCGTTGTGGCTGCCGCAGATCGTCAAAAGCTTCGGCCTCACCAACGCGGAAACCGGCGTCGTCAGCGCCATTCCGTTCCTGTGCGGCGCCATCGCCATGATCTATTGGGCCCGCCGTTCCGACGCCGTGCGCGAGCGCACCTGGCACACGGCCATCGCGGGTATCGTCGCCGCCATCGGCATGGCTGCCTGCTACTGGATCGCGTCGCCGGTCGCGACCATGGTCGCCCTCTCGGTCTCGGCGATCGGCACGTTCGGCATCAAGGGCCCGTTTCTGTCCGGGATCAGCGAAAGCTTCTCCGACAAGACGGCGGCGGTCGGCATCGCCATGGTGGTCTCGATCGGCAACCTGTCCGGCTTTGCGGCGCCGTGGATGATCGGCGCGATCAAGCAGTCGACCGGCGCCTTCCCGCCGGCGCTGCTCGCGGTCGGCATCTGCACCTTCATCGGCGCGCTCGTCATCTTCCTGCAGCCGCGCCCCAAATAGCGTTCCGCGAGGACTCTTCATGGCCGAAGCCCCGCTCGTCGATTGTCATTTTCATCTGTTCGACAAGACGCTGCCGTTCGTTGCGCGGCCGCGGCACACGCCCGACTACGACTTCACCGCCGAGCAAGTGCTGGCGACGTTCGATCGCTACGGCGTCGACTACGGCGTGATCGCCGGTGCGAGCCTCTACGGCACGTACAACGACCACGTCATCCGCGCGACGCGCAAGTACAAGCGGCTGCGCGGAACCGTCATCGCCGATCCCTCGCTCGATCTCTACACCATGGAGAGGATGGCGGCGGACGGCATCGTCGGCGTGCGGCTCGTCTGGATTGCGCTGTCCGACGACCGCCTGCCCGACATCACGGCCTACGAATGGAAGCGCCTGCTGCGGCGCGTGCGCGACCTCGACTGGCACGTCCACCTGCATGTCGGCCGCGAGCGGCTGCCGGCGATCATGCCGACCATCGAGGCATCCGGCGCGAAGACCGTGATCGACCATTTCGGCTATCCCGATCCGAAGCTCGGGCTCGACTGCCCGACCTTCCAGACCGTGCTGCGCGCGGTGGCGAACGGGCGCACCTGGGTCAAGCTCTCCGCCGGCTATCGCATGGGCGGCGGCAAGGCCTTGCTGCCTTTCGCCGCGAAGCTGCTCGAGGCCGCCGGCCCGGAAAGATTGGTGTGGGGCAGCGACGCGCCGTTTGCCTCGTTCGAGGACAAGGTGACGTACCAGCAGACGCTGGACGATCTCGTCACCTGGGTGCCCGACCCGACGGCGCGCCGTGCGATCGGCAGCGTGACGCCATTGCGGCTTTACTTCAGCTAAGCATGATCTTTTCCGACAGCCGGTATCCACCCCGGATCAGGTCCGGGGCAAGCTCTTTCGCGATCATGCAGCTGCGTAGGGTGGGCAAGATCGCCTGCTCGACGCTCGCGGCGTGGGCAAAGGCGCATTTGCGATCTTGCCCACGCGGCGGCGGCTCGGAATGCGCCTTTGCCCACCCTGCTGCTCCGCGCAAGCGGCCGCTTGCCGGCGCTGCCGAAAGCCACCATGATCCGCGCCCGTCGCGGCCGCACGACCGGCCGAACCAGCAGGACGGGCGGAGATCGACGGCACATGCAGCGCAGCACCGAGCGGATTCTCACCACGCACACCGGCAGCCTGCCGCGCACCGCCAAGGTGGTCGAGCTCTTGCTCGCCGAGCAGGAAAAGCCCGGCGCGCGCAAGGCCGAGCTCGACGCCGCGGTGCGCGCCGCGATCGCATATGTCGTCGGCAAGCAGATCGAATGCGGCATCGACGTCATCAATGACGGCGAGCAGGGCCGCACCGACTATACGGTGCACGTGCTCGATCGGCTCTCCGGGTTCGCGGGCGAAAGCACGCCGCCGCTCGGCACCGGCGACGCGGAATTCCCCGAGCTCGCCCAGCTCCTGACCCATTTCGCCTCGCCGTTCCAGCATCGCCCGGCCTGCACCGGCGAGGTCGCCTGGAAGGATTTTGCCGCCGCGCAGGCGGACATCGACCTCGCGAAACGCGTGATGGCGGGCGCGAAGGCGACCGAGCTGTTCATGACCTCGCCGTCGCCAGGCCAGATCGCGCGCTATCTCAAGAACCGCCACTACAAGAGCGAGGAGGCCTATGTCTACGCGCTCGCCGACGTGATGAAGCGCGAATACCAGGCGATCGTCGACGCCGGCTTCATCCTGCAGCTCGATTGCCCCGACCTCGCGATGCTGCGCCACACGGTCTATCTCGACAAGAGCCTCGCCGACTTCCGCAAGATCATCGCCATCAACGTCGCGGCGCTCAATCACGCGGTCGCCGACATTCCGGCCGAGCGCATGCGCATGCACGTGTGCTGGGGCTCGACGGTCGCGCCGCATCACACCGACGTGCCGCTCGCCGACATCATCGACATCGTGCTGACCGCCAAGCCGACGGCAGTGTCGTTCCCGGCCGCCAATGCGCGCCACGAGCACGAATGGAAGATCTGGCGCGACGTCAAGCTGCCCGCCGGCAAGGTGATCGTGCCGGGCGTGATCGACTCGACGGTCAATACCGTCGAGCATCCCGAGGTCGTCTGTGACCGCATCCTCAATTTCGCCAACGTGGTCGGGCGCGAGAACGTCATCGCCGGCGTCGATTGCGGCTTTGGCACCTTCGCGGGCCGCGTCCAGGTCGACACCAAGATCGTGTGGATGAAGCTGCAATCGCTCGCCGAAGGTGCCCGCCGCGCCTCCGCGCAGCTCTGGGCGAGGGCGGCGTAGGGTGGGCGGCGAAGCCGCCCACCAATCGGACTGCACCGCCTAGGCGGCGCCGCCGCGGCGGTCCGTGTCGCCCGCCGACGCCAGATGCCGGGTGCAGTTGACCAGGCTCGCGGCGTGCGGCGCATCCTCGTGCAGCACGGTGACGCTGGTATTGTCGAAGCGCTCCGGCGCGGCAATGCCCTCGGGCAGCTGCGCATGCCGTTCGACCAGGGCCCGGCAGACGAGGCCATGCGTCATCACCACCAGCGTGCCGCTCACGCTGCTGCGGCGGCGCACGATGAAGGCGAACGCCTCGGCGACGCGGGCGTGAAACGCCGGCCAGCCCTCGCCGCCGGGCGGCGCGAAATCGGGGCCGAACGGGTCTTCGCTGAGCGCCGCATAGGGCAGCCCGCGCAGGTCGCCGAAATTGCGCTCCTGCAGCAGCGGGTTTTCCTCGACCGCAATTCCCGAGCGGGCGGCGAGCGGCGCCGCCGTCATGCGCGCCCGCAACAGGTCGCTGCAGACGATGTGAACAAAACCGTGCGCGGCGAGGCGCCCCGCGAGCGCCTCCGCCTGGCGCATTCCGCGCGCGTTGAGCGGCACGTCGGGGCGCTGCAGGATGCGCGCCGCATTGCCGTCCGTCTCGCCATGCCGCACGAGCAGAATCGTCATGCCGCCTGATTAGCAGCGTTCGCGGACCGACACATTCATTTTCTAGGCTGCTTTTGTCGGCTGCATTTTCTGGGTTGCGCGGCGCGAATGATCCGACGTACTGAGCATTGCTTCAGGCAGGAGACCGATATGCGCAGGATGATCCCCCTCGTCGCCGCGCTCGCCCTGGCGGTGGCCGCCACGGCCCCGGCCTTCGCGGCCGGCGGCGACGAGAAGACCCGGGCCGACGAATGCCGCGAGCGCGCCAAGGCGATGAAGTTCGGCCTGCACCTCATCCGGCGCGACCGCTGGATCCGCGCCTGCATCCGCGGCAAGGTCTGAGCCGCTCCCGCCGCGGCGGTGGGCCCAGCGGTGTGGTCAGTTCATGGACGGCCGCCGGGAGCGCGCGTTCGTTCGCTTCTCGATCTCGTCCGCGACCTGGTTCCAGACGTCATGGCCCTTGACGTCGCCGCGCTTGCGCAGCGCCTTCGCTCTCGCCCGCGCCTTCCCGCTCGCGCCGCCGCCGAACCGCGCGCGGCAGTAGCGTGCGAACATCACCACGGCTTCATCGGATGTGATCCACATAGCCAACTCCCGTCGGGTTACGGTTCAGGGTCAACGCACGGAACCATGGATTGGTCCCTGGGAACATTGGTCACTTTGACTTAGGACAAACGCATCGGCCTCGAGCGAGGAGCTGCCAGACGGACGGCTCGTAGCGCGGATTGCGGGCACCGCGCAGCCGGCGCGCGCCGAGGTGGCGTGCGGGCGATGCTCGTTCGAGCATGATCCCGAAAAGTGGGTACCGGTTTTCGGAAAAGATCATGCTCAAACAACAGGCTGAAGCGCGATCACGATTCGAAGAAACGTCATCACGCTTTAGCCGCCGACGGTTTTCGCCGCGCACGCACTTGCACTGGCCTTTGGCGTGCGCCATGACGCTGCACAATGACGCTGCACCATGACAGGGAGGAGAAAAAGATGACGGGCCTGCGACGGCGGCAATTTCTCGCCCTGGCGGCCGGCGGCGCGGCGCTGCCCGCGCTTGCGCGCATCGCGCGCGCCGAGACCTATCCGGCGCGGCCGGTGCGGCTGCTGGTCGGCTTCGCGCCGGGCGGCGGTACCGACGTGATGGCGCGCGCGATCCAGCCCGGCCTGTCGGAGCGGCTCGGCCAGACGATCGTGGTCGAGAACCGGCCGGGCGCCGGCACCAACATCGCGACCGAGGCCGTCATCCGCGCGACGCCCGACGGCTACACGCTGCTCGCCGCGAGCCTTCCCAATGCGGGCAATGCGACGCTCTACGGCGATCTCAAGTTCAACTTCATCCGCGACACCGTGCCGATCGCCGGCATCGCGCTCGATCCCTTCGTGCTCGAGGTCTCGCCGTCGCTGCCGGTGAAGACGATCCCGGAGCTCATCGCCTACGCCAAGGCCCATCCCGGCAAAGTCAATTACGGCTCGGGCGGCATCGGCTCCGGCAACCAGCTCACCGCCGAGATGTTCAAGATGATGGCCGGCATCGACCTCGTGCACGTGCCCTATCGCGGCGCCGGCCCCGCCATGGTCGACCTGATGGCCGGCCAGGTGCAGGTGATGTTCAACACCATGTCGGCCTCGCTCGGGCACGTCCAAGGCGGCAAGATTCGCGCGCTCGGCGTCGCCACCAAGACGCGCCAGGCGGCGCTGCCGGACGTGCCGACGGTCGCCGAATCCGTGCCGGGCTACGAGGCGAGCTTCTGGACCGGCATCGCGGGGCCGAAAGGCACGCCCGCCGAGGTCATCGACAAGGTCAACAAGGCGGTCAACGACGCGCTCGCCGATCCCAAGCTCAAGGCGCGCTTCGCCGAATGGGGCGCGACCCCGCTCGCCGGCTCGCCCGCCGATTTCGGCAAGTTCGTCGCCGCCGAAACCGCGAAATGGGGCAAGGTCATCCGCACGGCGAATATCAAGGCTGAGTAGTTTCTTCCCTCTCCCCGCAGGGGAGAGGGTGGCGAGCGACAGCGAGCCGGGTGAGGGGCGCTCGGAGTTGCGTTATTGGCTCCGAGAGCCCCTCACCCCGACCCTCCCCGACCCTCTCCCCTACGAGGAGAGGGGGCGCAGGCGCCGTTCCAAGTTTGAGACGCAAATCTCGTGACCACCTCGCCCTCCCCCCTCCTTCCCGACGCCACCCGGACGCTCGCGCACTTTGCGGCGCAGACGCCGGATCGCGCCATCCCGGCCGACGTGATCGAGCGCGTCAAGCTCAGCTTTCTCGACGGCCTCGGCGTCTGCCTGCGCGGCACCACGTTTCCCTGGACGCAGATGCTGCGCGCGATCGTGCAGGCCGAGGGCGGCAACGCCGTCGCGTCGCTGTGGGGCGCCGGCGCGCGCACGTCGCTCACCAATGCGGTGCTGTTCAACGGCACCGCCGGGCACGCATTCGAGATGGACGACATCCACAAGGAGTCGATCATCCATCCGAACTCGCTCGCCGTGCCGGTCGCGCTCGCGCTCGCGGAAGCCGAGCCCTCGCTCTCCGTCCGCGACATCGTCACCGCGCTCACGCTCGCCTACGAGGTCGGGCTGCGCATCGGCAATGCGGCGACGACCGCGCTCTTTCTCAACGGCTTTCATCCGCAGGGCACCTCCGGCGCCTTCGTCGCCGCCGCGGCGGCCGGGCGGCTCATGCGGCTCGGCGCGGACAAGATGCAGCATGCGCTCGGCATCGCCGGATCGCTCGGCGCCGGCCTGATGGCGGCGCAGGAAGGCGCCATGGTCAAGCGCCTGCACGCCGGGCGCGCGGCGCAAAGCGGCATGCTCGCGGCGCTGCTGGCGCAGCGCGACTTCACCGGCATCGCCGATATCGTCGAGGCGGGCTATGGCGGGTTCCTGAGCTCGCTCGCGCGCACGCCCAACCCGGCGCGCCTGCTCGTCGGCCTCGGCGAGGACTGGGAGGCCGGCAAGGTCGGCTTCAAGATGTATCCGAACGTCACCAGCATCCACGCCGCGCTCGACGGGCTGCGCGCGATCCTCACCGAGGAAAACGTTACGGCGCCGCAGATCAAGGAAATCAACGTCGGCTGCGGGCACATGACCTTCGTGCACACCGCGTGGGACTATCGCCCGGTCGGCACCACGGCGGCGCAGATGAACATGTATTACGGCCTGAGCGTCATGGCACAGCGCCGCAACGTCACGGCCGCCGACTATGCGGACGACACCATCGCGGACCGCGACATTCTCGCCTTCATGCCGCGCATCAGGATCGCGGTCGACCCCGAAATCGAGCGCCGCGGCCCGGTCTTTCGCCACGCCGCCCGCGTCGCCGTCGCGACCGGCGACGGCCGACGCTTTGCCCGCGACGTCTGGCACCGCCGCGGCAGTCCGGAGAATCCCGTGCGCCGCGAGGAGGTCGAGGAAAAATTCGCCGCCAACGTGAGCGACCTTCTCGCCGCCGACGCCGCCGCGCGGCTGCAGTCGCTTGCCGCCAAGCTCGATACCTTGCCCGACGCGAGCGAGATCGTCGCCATCATGGCGGCGCCGTTCGCGCCCGCGCGGGCGCTTTAGCTTCCCCGCCCGAACAGCCGCGCCGACGCGAGCCGCGCGCCATCGCGCAGGCTCGCGAGCTTCGCCCACACCACGTCCTCGGCGACGCGGCCCCAGCCGGCCGAGGTGTCGAAGCCGCAGTCGGTGCCGGCCAGCACGCGCGTTCGATCGCCGACGACTGCGGCGACGCGCTCGATGCGGTCGGCCACGACCTCCGGGTGCTCGACGAAATTGGTCAGGCTGTCGATCACGCCGGCGACCAGCAGCTGGTCGTCCTTGAGCGGGTGCTTCGCAAAGCAGCGGAACTCGTGCGCGTGGCGCGGATTGGCGAACGGCAGCACGAAGCCGCCGACATTCGCCTGCTGCAGGGCGGGCAGAATGTCCTCCAGCGGCACGTCGCAATCGTGCGGCGATTCCGAATTGCCCCAGCACACGTGCAGGCGCACGCGGTCGCGCGGCACATTGCGGATCGCCTGGTTGATGGTCGCGACCACCAGCTCGACGAAGGCGACGAAATCGGCAACCGGCTTGTCCTTGTACGTGATGTGGCGCTCGAGCGCGAGGTCGGGCGCATCGATCTGCAGCAGCAGGCCGTTGGCGACGATCGCCTCGTACTCGACCTGCAGCGCGCGGCCGAGCGCCGCGAGATAGCTCGCCAGCGTGTCGTAATGCTCGTTGCGCACCGCCGTCGCCAGAATGCCGGGCGACGGCGCGCTCATGAAGGGCTCGACGAAAACGCCCGGATTCTCCGCCAGCACCGCCTTGAAATCGCGGCACTCGTCGTTGATCGCGCGCGCGTCGAGGTAGCGCACCTCGCCGATCGCCTTGGGCAGGCCGCCGAGCGCCGAGACCTGCGTCCGGCTCGCGTGCTGCGCGGTCCACATGCGCTTGAATTCGGGATAGCGGTCGACGTCGGCGCGCGCGGGCCGCTCCCAGCTGCCGCCGAGCCCGCTGAGCCGCGCCTTGAGATAGAGGAAGAACGAGTCGCGCTGCTGCTCGCCGTTGTTGCCGACGTCGATGCCGGCATCGCGCTGCTTGCGCACCACGGTGGCGACGGCTTCCCGTCCCGCGCGCTCGATCTCGGCCGCGTCGACCGCCTCGCCGCGCGCGCGCAAGGCATAGAGCCGGGTGAGCTCGCGCGGACGCGGCAGGCTGCCGGTGTGGGTCGTCAGGATGCGCGAGGTGCTGCGCCGCATGGGTCTTTCCTCGTCATTTCGACAGATGGTGCGGCAGCCAGAGCGCGAGATCTGGCCACAGGATCACCAAGGCGAGGACCACGAACATCGTCAAGTGAAAAGGAATCGTGCCGAGGATCACCTCGCTCAGCTTGCCTTCCCAGATGCTCTGGATCACGAACAGGTTGATGCCGATCGGCGGCGAGATCTGGCCGAGCTCGACGAACAGGACGAGCACGACGCCGAACAGGAGCGGGTCGATCCCGTAGCTCGGCAGCACCGGAAAGATCAGCGGCACCGTGATCACGATCATGCCGAGGCTTTCGATCAGGCAGCCGAGCACGGTGTAAAGCAGGAAAAGCGCGAAGAAGAACTCGAGCCGTGTCAGGTGCAGGCCGACCACGAAGGCGGTCACCTTCTCGCCGACGCCCGCGAAGCTGATCGCGTAGGAGAAGATGTAGGCCGTGAAGATGATGAACAGGATGTTGCCGGCAAAGCGGATCGTGCTGTTCATCGCGGCGAGCACGCCGCGCGGCGTGAGATTGCCGAACACGGCGCCGAGCAGGATCGCGAGGCTGCAGCCGATGGTCGCGCCTTCCGTCGTGGTGACGAGGCCCGCATAGATGCCGCCGAGGGTGCCGCCGATCAGCAAGGCGAACGGCAGGACGTCGGCGAGCGCAATCATCAGCTCGCGCAGCGAGCGCAGCCCGGCCTCGCGCGGCGCCACGCCCGGCACCGCGAGCGCGTGGCCGCCGATATAGGCCATGAAGGCCGCCGTCATGATCAGGCCGGGCACGAGGCCGGCCATGAACAGCTTGGGCACCGAGGTTTCGGTGAACGTGCCGTAGACGATCATGCCGAAGCTCGGCGGCAAGCGACCCCGCCGCCAGACGCCGGTCGTAGTTGCGCCGGATGAGCTGCGGCAGCGCCACGCCGCCGATCGACGCCGCCGTCGCGATGCTCGATCCGCTGACCGAGGCGAAGATCGCGCAGCCCGCGATGTTGGTCTGCAGCAAGCCGCCGGGCAGCCGCGCCACGAGCTTGGCGAGGCCGCCATAGATGCGGCTGGAGAGGCCGCTGACGCGCAGGATCTCCGCCATCAGCATGAACAGCGGCACGCAGGTGAGCACGAAGCTGTTCATGCTGCCCCAGCTCACGAGTCCGAGGCTGTTGAGGCTCGGCAGCCCGCCCTGCAGCAGAAGGTAGAGCATCGCCGGCACCGCGATCGCGAACGGCACCGCCATGCCGCAGGCGAGCAGCACGAGGAAGAACGCGAAGGTGACGACGATCTGGACGTCAGGGCTCACCGGCGCCCTCCGACGTCGTTCCGCCCGCCCGCACCCGGGCGATGTCGGCGAAAAGCGTGCGCAGCATGGAGAGGCACAGCGCCGCGGCGCCAAGCAGCATCGCGGCCTGCGGGATCCACAGCGGCGTCGCCAGATAGGTCGGCGCCCGATCGCCGAACCGGAACGAGGTGAGCTCGAAGCGCGCAAGCTGCCACAAGAGCAGCGCGCAGAATGCGAACGATAGCAGATCGAAGATGACACGCGACGCCGCGCGCCAGAGCGGCGAGAGGCGCGACTGCACCAGCTCGACGTGGTGAAAGCTGTCGCTGATCTGGCACACCGGCAGGCTGACGAAGGCGATCACCACCAGGAGGTAGCCGCCGAGCTCGTCGGAGATCTCGAAGGAGAAGTTGAACAGCCAGCGCGTGAGGATGTCGAGGCCGACCACGGCCAGCATCACGACCAGCGCCGCGATGCAGGCGAGCCGGCAGATGCGCTCGACGATGCCTTCTGCGAGCCGGTGCACCGACGGACCGCCGTGCGCCTCGTCCTGCTCGCTCTGCGCCATCATCGCTCGTCGGACGCTAAACTAGCGTCCGAGCGCCGCCCGCACCTTGGCCAGCGCCTCGACGATCTCCGGACCGCGCGATTTCGCCCACTCGTCCCAATAGGGCGTCATCGCGGCGACCGCGCGCGCATTCTCCTGCGCGGTCGCCTTGGTGAAGGTGTAGCCGGCGGCGGTGAGCACCTTGACCGATTCCGCCTCCTCCTTCTGCATCGTCTCCTGGTCCCAGCGCGCCGAATCTTCGGCCACCTGGCGCAGCTTCGCCTGCAGGTCGGGCGCGAGCTTGTTGTAGGCCTCGGTATTGGCGATGAAGTAGGAATTGTTGACGTTGATGATCAGCACGTAGCCGTATTTGAGCAGGTCCTTCCACAGCACGGCGCCGACGCCGGCGGTGAAGATGCCGTCGACCACGCCGCGGTCGAGCGCGGATGGCACTTCCGGCGCGCTCATCGTGATCGAGGTGCCGCCGAAGCGGCGCACGAACTCGCCCTGCTCGGGCTGGGCGACGCGCAGCTTCATGCCCTTGATGTCGTCGAGCGAGGCGATCTTCTTGCGCCCCCAGATGAACTGCAGCGGATAGGTGTATGAGGCAAGCACCGTCGAGCCCTTGGCCTGATACTCCTTGGCGATATACGGCTTGAGCACCGCGTCGCCCTTGGCGAAATCCGCGTAGGACTGGATCAGCATCGGCAGCCGCAGGATGCCGGCGACCGGGATGTTGCCCGAATTGAACAGGTCGTCGCCGACCTGCACGACGTTCTCGCCCACCGCCTGCGTGATGTTGCTCGCGCTGATCTGCAGCGTGCCGGCGAGATGCAGCTTCACCTTCAGCGCGCCGTTCGTCGCCTTGTCGATCTCCTCGGTGAAGCGCTGGGCGCCGCGCGAGGTGGCGAAGTTCGGCGCCGACTGGTGCATGTAGAAATTCCACTCCTGCGCGGCGGCCGGCCCGCCGGAAAGGAGCGCGACAGCGAGCGACAGACCGAGCGCCGCCGCAACCGATACAGGCTTGGTGTTTGTCTTGGGATTTTGCGCAATCACGCCGGCCCTCCCCCTTCGACGAGCCCGCCGGCACGCTGGCGAGCGCCGAGATTTTCTATCTTTGCGCGATTTTTCCGCGCGATATTGCGCGCCGAGCCTACGGACGCGTCATTTTGCTGTCAACGCGCGCGCCTTCAACCGCGCCATGTCCGCTGCGCGCAGCACGCGACACGACACGGTGGGCAAGCCTCGCTTGCCCACCGTTTCGCACGCCGCGTGGGCAGCTCAGCGCGTGGTGCAGACCCAGCGCTCGATGCTGCAGTCGCTTGCGTGCTGGCGGCAGCCGCGCATCGCGATCGCCTCGGCCTGGCCGCGACTCGTCGCCCAGCCGGTGCCGTAGCTGTGATCGGAGGACGTCGCGATCGCGCCGCAGGCGTTCCTGAACCACAGCACGGACTCGCAGCCGCCGCCGCATTCGGACATGGCGGCGTTCTCGGCGGAGCCGCGCGAGCCGTAGTCATTGGCCCAACCGAGCGCACCGGAACTGTTCGAGAACGCGATAGCGCCGTAGTAGTCCCGCGCCGACGCCGGCGCCGCCTGCATCGCCAGGGCGCAAATCAAGGCGCCCGCGATCATGAGCATTCGCTGTTTCATCATCTGCCCCCTGTCGGCTGCATCGCGACCGCGCGGCGGTCGCCGAAAAACCATGGTTATTCCGCCATGCACGCATCGTGGCACGCGGGCCGCATTACGCAACGCCCATCCGGCTGCGTCAAGCGGGCACCCGCGCGACTATGCACGTCCCTCGCCGCCATGTTACATTTTCCCTGACAGCGCGCCTGCCGGGCCGGGAGACCGTTCGATGACATGGAGAATGCTCGTCGCCGCCGTCCTGGCGGCCGTTCCGGTCGCGACCGCGGCGCGCGCGCCGGCGCCGCTGGTGCCGATCGCGCTGGTCGAGGACGTGAAGAGCGCCACCGCGGGCGTCGAGTTCATGGACTATGTGGGCGCCGGCCAGGTGATCAAGCTTGGCCCCGGCGACACGCTGGTGCTGAGCTATCTCACGTCGTGCCAGCACGAGACCATCACGGGCGGCACCGTGGTGATCGGCTTCCAGCAGAGCAACGTGCAGGGCGGCGCGGTCGTGCGCGCCACCGTGCCGTGCGACGGCGGCCACATGCAGCTCAGCGCCGACGAGGCGAGCAAGAGCGCGGCGAGCGCCTTCCGGGTGCAGAGCGCCGACATCCATCCCGTCCTGTTCGGCCGCTCGCCGCTGGTGCAGCTGCCGAAGGGTCTGCCGCGCGACGCGCGCACGCTGGTGATCGAACGCACCGACCAGAAGGGCGAGCGCCATACCTTCGCGATCGACGACATGGTCGCGGCCGCCGGCTACTACGATCTCGCCCTCATCAATGTCACCCTGGCGCCCGGCGCCGTCTACGTGGCAAGCATCGGCGGCCACACGCTGGCGTTCGGAATTGCGGCCGACGCCAAGGCCAGCCGCGCCCCGGTGGTGAGCCGCCTGCTGCGCTTCCCGTAGCGCGCTCCGCGCCGCGATGGACCGCCTTCGCCTGCGCGCCGCCGCCGCGGGCGCGCTGATCGCGCTCGCCGCCGGCCTCCTCGCCGCCTCGCCCGCGTTCGATGGGCTGCGCGGCCTGTCGATCGACCTTCTCACCATGCTGCGCTGGCGCGCGTTCGGCAACGCGCACCCGCCCGCCGCCTCGCCGGCCGTCGTGGTCGCGCTCGACGAGGAGACCTTTCGCACGCCGCCCTTCGCCGGCAGCCCGAGCGTCGCCTGGACGCCGGAGATCGCCCGCGTGCTCAACGCCATCATCGAGGGCGGCGCCACGGTCGTCGCCTTCGACGTCATCTTTCCGACCTCGATCGAGCAATCGGCGGTGCCGTTCGGCGATGAGACGCTCGGCTCCCGCCTGCACGGCTTCGACCGCGATTTCCTGCGCGCGCTCGCGCTCGGCGCGCGCTCGGGAAAGATCGTGCTCGGCGAGGCGCAGCATCAGGCGAGCCCGGTGCTGCCCGCGCCCGGCCAGCGCGCCGCCGTCGGCTTCACCCGCAACATCCGCCCGCTCAACGTCGACAGCGACGCCGACGGCGTCATCCGCCGCGTGCCGCTCGGCTTTACGGTCGATGGCGCGCCGCTGCCTTCCATGTCGGCGGAGCTCGCGGCGCGCGCCGGCGCGCCGCCGCCGGCGGCCGGCACGCTCACGCTCAATTTCGCGGCCGGCGCCGGGGATATCCCGACCTTCTCGCTCGCCGACCTGCGCGCCTGCGCCGAGAAAGGCGACAAGGAGTTCTTTCGCCGCCAGTTCGCCGGCAAGGTCGTGCTGATCGGCACCGTGCTCGACGTCGAGGACCGCAAGATCACCTCGGCGCGCTTCGCTGCCGCGCCAGAAGGCGCACGCGGCGCGCGCTGTGCGCTTGCCATCCCGGCCGCCGCGCCGACCTTCAACCGCGACTCGATCTCCGGCGTCTACATCCAGGCAACCGCGGTCGACAATCTGATCCGCCGCGACGGCCTGCGCGAGTTCGGCCGCCTCGGCAGCGGGCTTGCGGCGCTTGCGCTCGCGGCGCTCGCCGTCGCGGCGGCGCTGACGCTCGGGCCGGCCGGCGCGACGTTTGCGTTCCTCGGCATCGCCTTGCTGTGGAGCGCGGGCGCGACGCTCGCGTTCCGCGCCGCGCTGGTGGTGCCGCTGGTCGAGCCGCTCGCGACCGCCTTCGTCGCGCTCGGCGCCACCATCGGCTATCGCCTGCTCGTCGCCGAGCGCATCATGGCGGCGCAGCGCGCGCGAGAGCGCGCGCACGAGGCCGAGATGGCGAGCGCCGCCGCGATCCAGCGCGCCATGCTGCCGCGCGGCGAGGCCGGCGGCGTCGCGGCCGATCGGCTCGACATCTTCGCCCACATGACGCCGGCGCGCGAGGTCGGCGGCGATCTCTACGACATCGTCAAGCTCGACCCGGACCGCGTCGCCATCACGATCGGCGACGTGTGCGGCAAGGGCATCCCGGCCTCGCTGTTCATGGCGATCACGCAGACCGTGATGCGGCTCGTGGTGCGCACCGGCGCAGACCTGCAGGCCGAGATCAAGACCGCGAACGACCTCCTGGTCGCCAACAACAGCGAGGACATGTTCACGACGCTGTTCTGCGGCGTCATCGACGTTGCGGCCGGCACGCTCACCTATTGCAACTGCGGCCACAATCCGCCGCTGCTGCTGCGCCAAGCCGCCGACGGCGGCGCGGATGGGTTCGAGACGCTGCCCAATTGCGGCCCGCCGCTCGCCATCATGGACGGCATCAGCTACGCGCCGCGCACGCTCCCGCTCGCGCCCGGCGACCTGCTGCTGCTCTACACCGACGGCATCACCGAAGCCGAGGACCCGCAGGCTGCCCAGTTCGGCATGAAGCGGCTGCAGGAGACAATCCTCGAGACGCGCGGCGCGCCCGCTCGCCGCGTGGTCGAGCACCTCGTCGCCCGCGTCGCCGCCTTCGCCAACGGCGCGCCGCAGTCCGACGACATTACTTGTGTTGCGGTTGTTCGCCCTCTCCCCGCTCTTGCGGGGAGAGGGTCGGGGTGAGGGGCGCCGCTTGCTCGGAGTACGCGGAAAGGCCCCCTCACCCCGACCCTCTCCCCCTGAAGGGGGAGAGGGAGCGCAAGCGCTCCGGCAAGAGGTCAAGGGATTATCCGCAAACTGTTCGCGCATGCGCCGGCCGCGTGCGCTACGCTGCAGATGACGCAATCGACTTGTGACACCGCAACCGGGGCCAGAGACATGCGCAGACCTTCTCGTCGTGAATTCCTGCATGGCGGCGCCGCCGTCGCGGCGCTCACGCCGATCGCGTTGAGCGCCAGCGCGCAAGCGGCCTATCCGTCGCGGCCGATCCGCCTCATCGTCGGCTTCACGCCGGGGACCGCGGCCGACATCGCGGCGCGCACCTTCGCGAATGGCGCCGAGGGCGCGCTCGGCCAGAAGATCATCGTCGAGAACAAGCCGGGCGCCGGCTCCGCGGTCGCCGCCGAGTTCGTCGCGCGGGCGCCGAAGGACGGCTACACGCTGTTTCTCGCCACCCTGTCGATCGTCACGGCGCAGGCCATGAAGCCCGATCCCAATTTCGATCTCGCGCGCGATTTTGCCCCGATCTCGCTGCTGGCGAACGGCGCCGTCGTGCTGGTGGTCAATCCGGCGTCGAACCTGCACAGCGTCGCCGACCTGATCGCGCTCGCCAAGGCGAAGCCCGGCGAGGTGCTCGCCGCCAACGCCGGGGTCGGCAGCCTGCCGCACTTCTCGGCGGCACTGTTCGCGCAGCGCACCGGCATCAAGCTCGTGCACGTGCCCTATCCGGGAAGCCCGCAGGCCGTGAACGATCTCTTGGCCGGCCGCGTCACCATGTTCTTCTCGCCGGCCTCCACGGTCGTCGGGCAGATCGCGGCCGGCAAGCTGCGCGCGCTCGCGACCGCGTCGACGAAGCGGGCGAGCGTCCTGCCGGACGTGCCCTCGATGACCGAAGCCGGGGTGCCCGATTTCGACAGCAGCCTGTGGTTCGGCCTGCTGGCACCGGCCGGCACGCCGCGCGCCGCCATCGACCGGGTCGCCGCGGCGGCCGAGCAGGCGATGCGCCGGCCGGAAGCTGTCGATGCCCTCAAGAAGCAGGGCTTCGAGCCGCTCGGCACCAGCCCCGACAGTTTCGGGCCTTACCTGCGCGGCGAGATCGCCCGCTGGTCCGAGGTCGCGCGCGGCGCCGGGGTGAAGAGCTGAGGCGCGGCTGAGCACCCCCTAAAGGGGGAGAGCGGGAAGGAGCGCCGGGTCGAGCCGCGGCAGGCGCGCGGGCGCGAACGGCGCGAGATCGACATGCTGCGCGGCGCCGTCGAGGATCAGCTCGCTCATCGCCTCGCCGGTCGCCGGCGCGTTGAGCATGCCCCACACGCTGTGCCCGGTCGCCACATAGGCACCGGCGACGCCCGGCACCGCGCCGATCAGCGGCAGGCCATCCTGCGTGACCGGGCGGAAGCATGTCTGCCGCGCCGTGATCGGCGCCGCCGCGAGCACGGGCGAGATGCCGCGGCACAGCGCCTCGAGCCGCGCATGCGCGCCGGCGTCGGGCGCGACGTCGGCGGGATCGAGCGGCACCGGGCCGGTCGACGAGATCGCGCAAACCCAGGTGGTGCCGTCGCGGCGAGGAAACAGCTCGGGCGTGAGCAGCTCGCCGCTCGCCTCGCGATACTCGAGAAAGATCGCCTCGGCCGGAATGCTGTCGCCGGTGGCGAAGATCAGGCTATGGCCCTTGTAGCCGAGCACGGCCGGCAGCGGCAGCCAGCGCGCCGCCAGCACCGACCACGGCCCCATCGCGATGACGACGGCATCGCCCTCGACCACCGCGCCGTCCGCGAGCGCGACGCCGCGCACGGCGCCATCGCCCGCGCGCACGAGATCGACGACCGCGCCGTGCCGCAGCGCCGCGCCCTGCGCCTCGGCGGCGCGCATCAGCTCGGTGGTGAATGCGCGCGGCTCGACCACCGCCGTGGTGTCGGGCGTACCGAGCCGGCTCGTGATCGCGACGCCATCGGCGAGCCACGGCCGCCCGCACTGCTCTCGGGCCTGCCCGAGATCAGCAGATTTGATGCGCAGGTCGTGCAAGCCCGACCTGCGTGTGCGCGCAGCGCCGTTCTCGATCGCGTAGCCGCCGAAGGTCGTGAGCCGCCGATATCCCCACGGGTCGCCGAGCGCGGCGGACAGCTCGGCATGCAGCGCAAAACTGCGCCGCGCCAGCGCGTCGAGCGGCGTGCCGGCGCACCAGTCGAGCGCCAGGAACCCGCCCGACTTGCCGGACGCCGCGCCGGCCACCTCATGCCGCTCGACGACGACCGCCTGCGCGCCGCGCCGGCTGACGAAATACGTGATCGCGGCGCCGATCGCGCCGCCGCCGCAGATCACGATGCGCCGGGGCGAGGACATGCGATGACGTCTCCGTTCAAAGCAAGCTGGCCGTACAGGGTGGGCAGGCTGTGCTTGCCCACCGCCACGCGATCAGGCGAAAGCATCCGCCGTGACGCGTGGGCAAAATCGCAAAGAAGCGATTTTGCCCACCCTGCAAATCACACGCGCGCCGCCTGCCCGCGCCGCGGCCGGCGCACCACGCGCACCTTGCCGCTGGGCCCGCCGCCGCAGAAGAAATGGTCGCCGCCGTCGGACTCGAGCCCGGACACGCGGGTCCCGGGCGGCATGTCGATGCATTCCAGCACCGCACCGCTGCGCGGATCGATGCGGCGCAGGTCACTCTCCTCGCCTTCCCAGGTGCCGTGCCACAGCTCGCCGTCGACCCAGGTGACGCCGGTGACCATGCGGTTCGACGCGATGGTGCGCAGGACCGCCCCGGTCCGCGGATCGATCTGATGGATTTTCCGGCCGCGATGCTGCCCGACCCACAGCGAGCCTTCCGCCCAGGCGAGACCGGCGCAGTCGGCATCGCTCGGCGCCGGAATCGTGTCGAGCACGCGGCCGCTCGCTGGGTCGATCTTCTGAATGCGGCCGAAGGCGATCTGGAAGATGTGCACGCCGTCGAACGCCGTGCCGGCGCGCGCCGGCACGTCGATCGTGCGCGCCTCTATCCCGCTCGCCGGATCGAAAGCGACGAGCTTGTCGCCGGCCGCGAACCACACATGGGCGCCGTCATAGGTGACGCCATGCACGGCCGCGACGCCCGCAAAGGGGCCATACTCGCGCACGATATCGGCAGTCGATCGTTCCATGGATCGATCCTAGCCTTCCGGCAGCGGCGCCGGGAGCAACAATGTCGTCGTGAATCCGCCGACCGGCGGCGTCATCCAGCGCCGCGCGCGGGCGCGGCCGAACGAATGCACCTTGCCGGAGGCGGCGAGCGCATCGAGCGCGCGCTGCACGGTGCGCTGGCTCGCGCCGAGCGCGAGCGCGAGCGCCGAGGTCGACCATGCCTCGCCGTCGGCCAGGAAGGCGAGCACCGCCGCGTGCTTGTCCTCGACCGGCTGCGCCAGCACCACGACCTCGCGGGCGCGGCGCGGCATCAGCGCAAAGCCGCGCTGCGTCGCCGTCACCTCGGCAAGCGCGCGCAGCACGCGGCGCAGCCGGGCGATCTCGACGCGCAGCCGCGCGCGGTGCGATTCATCGGCGTGCTTGCCGCGAAACGCGCGCGCGACCAGGGCCGCGCGCGGCACATCCGCCGGCCACGCCTCGGCGAGCGCGCGCGCGAGCGCGAACAGCACCGGCCGCCGCGCGAGCGCGACGACCGCGCCGCGATCGCGCACGACATGGCGGCAGGCGTCGACGACCAGCGCCGGCGAGGCGTAGAGCGCCTCGACCTCGTCGAGCCGCAGCGGCCGCGCCGCGCCGCGCGCGATCAGGCGCGCCGCCGGCGTCGCGAGGACCTGCGCGGCGCTCTCGACCTCCGCGGCGAGCGTCGCGATGCCGGCCGCGCGCGCG
>Ga0335081_10000496_pt1 | contig 67552 bp, 62 predicted proteins | sample Lox_Sample_35_FD_206713 | JGI IMG/M metagenome (GOLD analysis project Ga0335081, IMG submission 206713) | Soil microbial communities from Loxahatchee National Wildlife Refuge, Florida, United States - Lox_Sample_3.5 | ecosystem: Environmental > Terrestrial > Soil > Wetlands | place: USA...
CTATGTCTGGTCAGGTCGAGCCGCCCCGGGGAACCCGGATTTGGCGCGATGAGTGGTTCTTTTAGCGACCAACTCATCGCCGTCCTCCCGAGGCTGAGGCGGTTTGCGCGTGGGCTTGCGGGGTCCGTTGCCGAGGCCGACGACTTGGTACAGGCCGCGTGCGAGCGGGCGCTCGCGCGTGCGCACCAGTTTCAGGAGGGCACGCGGTTCGACAGCTGGATGTTCCGTATCGTGCAGACGATCTGGATCGACCAGATCCGCGCGCGCGACGTCCGGCGGGAGGGAGCACAAGACGAGGGCGGCGAGGTCGGGACCGACGAGTCGGTCCGCCGCGCCGAGGCGCGGATCGCGTTGCAGGAAGTACGCGCCGTGCTGCGCCAGCTTCCAGCCGATCAGCGGACCGCGCTGTTGCTCGTGACGGTTGACGGGTTGAGTTATAAGGAGGCGGCCGAGGTCGTCGATGTTCCGGTCGGGACGATCATGAGCCGCTTGGCACGCGCCCGCGTCGCGCTCGCCGAGAAGCTTGAAGCGGGAGGCGCTCTCCAGAGGAGCGTGGATGATGCAGAGGCCGAGTGACGAGAAGCTGATTGCGTATCTCGACGGCGAGCTCCCCGAGAGCGAGCGCGCCGAGATTGCGTCTGCGATCGAGCACGATCCCGAGCTCCGCCTTGCGGCGCAGCGCCTCGGCGAGAGCGCGAGCCTTCTGCGCGCGGCCTTCGACGAGGTGCTGCGCGAGCCGCTGCCCGCGCGCCTCATCGCGGCGGCGCGCGGCGAGACGACGAAGGTCGTGAGCATCGCGCTCCGCGTCAAGCGCGCCATGATCGAGCAGCGGCGCTGGTGGATCGGCGTGCCCGTCGCGGCCTCGCTCATGGGCCTGATGATCGGCGGCGGGCTTGGCTATTTCGCCGGCGATGCTCAGGGCACGAACGCCGCGGAGCAGGCGCAGGCCGACCTCGCCTCGCGCAGCTGGCTCGACAACATCGCGGGCTATCACAAGCTTTTCGTCAACGCCGGCGCCGACGATACCGCCCTTGCCGACGTTCCCGCCAACGCCGGCGACGCGCGCAAGGGCGCGCAGAAGCTGCCGCCCGATTTCCACATGCCGAACCTGAAGCCGTGGGGTCTCGTGTTTCAGGGCGCGCGCTTCCTCATCGTCGACGGGCGCCCGGCGACGCAGCTCTTCTACACGACCGACAACAAGGCGCTGGGGCCGATCACACTCGTCGTAGGATCCTCGCAGAAGCCTGATATCGCGCCGACCTTCGACCGGCGCGATGATCTCAACCTGCTCTACTGGCGCCACCACGGCCACGCCTACGCGCTCGTCGGCACGGCCGATATCGGATACCTCTGGAACATCTGCAACGACATCGCCTGGCAGCTCGACGCGATCTAGCGTCTGGCGCTTCCCCAACTGTCATTGCGAGCGCAGCGAAGCAGTCCCCAGCAGATTGCTTCGTCGCTACGCTCCTCGCAATGACAGCTCGATCGGGTCATACGCTACGGCCTAAGATGCGGTGCTCCGAACGCGAGCGGCAGCAGCTCGCCGAGTGTCACGCGGCGCGTAGCGCCCGAAATCGTCGCGAGCTCGATCGGGGTGTCCGGCGCTGCGAATTCGGCGATGCGCTGGCGGCACCCGCCGCAGGGCGGTGCCGGCTGCGCGCCCTCGCTCACCACTGCGATCGCGAGGATGCGCCGGGCGCCCGCCGCCACCATGGCGGCGATGGCCGCGGCTTCGGCGCAAAGGCCCTCGGGATAGGACGCGTTCTCGACATTGGCGCCGGCGTGGATGCGGCCGTCCTCGGCCAGGATCGCGGCGCCGATCTTGACGTGAGAGTAGGGCGCATAGGCATTCTCGCGCGCGGCGCGCGCCGCCGCGATCAGGGCCTCGTCCGGCATCGCCCGCTCCTTCTGTCGCCAGGGCCGCACCGCTATGATGCGCTCGGCGCGCGGCCATGTCATGAAAATGAAAGTCTTCTACTTGCGCGGGTCGTGATGAGACAGGTATCGCCGGCGATCGAAATCGCGCCGCGCGCGGCCGGCGCCGCCAGGGCGGCCGCGGCGGCAACGCGCGACCTGCGGCTCGACTTCTTCCGCGGCCTGTCGCTGTTCTTCATCTTCATCGATCACATCCCCGAGAACATTTTGTCCTATTTCACGCTCCATTCCATCGCCTTCTGCGACGCGGCCGAGGTGTTCATCTTCATCTCGGGCTACACGGCCGCGCTCGTCTATGGCGGGAGCCTTCGGCGCAGCGGACCGCTCCTCGCGATCGCGCAGATCTATCGCCGCGTGTGGCAGCTCTATGTCGCGCACGTCTTCCTGTTCGTCATCTTCGTTGCCGAGGTCTCCTACACGCTCATCGCCGTGCAGAGCCCGATGTACACCGAGGAGCTGGGCGTCGGCGACTTCCTCAACGAGCCGCACATCGCGATCATGCACGCGCTTGCGCTGCAGTTCCAGCCGCCCTTCCTCGACATCCTGCCGCTCTATATCGTGCTGCTCGCGACGTTCCCGCTGGTTCTGCTTGCGCTCGAGGCGAGCCCGGCGCTGACCGTCCTCGCCTCGGCGACGCTCTATGTGCTGACGCTGTGGCGCGGGCTTGCGCTCCACACCTATCCGGCCAATCACGCGTGGTTTTTCAATCCGCTCGCCTGGCAATTCCTGTTCGTGATCGGCGCTGCGTGCGGCCACGCCCGCGCGCGCGGCATCGTGCCGTTACCGATCCCGCGCTGGGTCATGCGCGGGACCGTCGCGGTGGCGGCAGCGATCCTCCTCATCTGCCTGACGTGGTCGGCGCACTGGTGGTACGACCCGTTCCCGCCGCTTTTTCTGCGCCTGTGGAGCCACACGCTCGACAAGACCAACCTGGCGCCGCTGCGGCTCCTGAGCTTCCTCGCGCTCGCCGGCGCGACGCTCAATTTCGTCAAGCGCGACAGCGCATTTCTGAGCTGGCGTGCGGCGCGGCCGATCATCATCTGCGGCCAGAACTCGCTTTACATCTTCTGCTTCGGCATTCTGCTCTCGGTGCTCGGCCATTTCGTGCTGTCCGAGATCGACGCGCAAGTTCCGATGCAGATCGTCGTGAACTTGAGTGGCTTCGCCCTGATGATAGGTCTCGCCACACTCATCCAGTGGTTCAAGACCACCTCGCGCCGCGCCGTCAGCAGCAGCGCCGGCGCCACGGCCGCTTCGGAGTAGGGGGATGATCCGCGCCGCGCACTTTTCTTTCGGGCTCGCGCTCGCCGTGGCCCTTGCCGGGGGCGCCACGCGCGCCGAGGAGCAAGCCGCCGGCCCGCGCTGCGCCTTGCCTGCGGAGATCATCGCTGGCGATGGCAGCAAGCTCACACTCACCGGCCAGCGGCTCAAGGCCAAGGCGCCACTCACGATCGTCGCAATCGGCGGTGCCTCGACTGCCGGCACCGCGGCCGGCGACGGCAACGAGTTCGGCTATCCGCACGAGCTCGAGCTGGCGCTGGGCCGACGCCATCCCGGCGTCGCCATTCACGTCGTCAACATGGGCGTGCCGCGCCAGACCACCGAGGACATGATCGCGCGCTTCGACAAGGACGTGGTACCGGCCAATCCCACGCTCGTCATCTGGGAGACGGGCACGGTCGATGCCGTCCGGGAGACCGACGTGGATGCCTTCGCCGCTGCGGTGCAGGATGGAATTGCTGCGCTGCGGCAACACAATTATGACATTATGCTTGTGGATATGCAGTACAACCCGAGCACGGGGTCGGTGATCGATTTCGGGCCCTATCTCGAAGCCTTGCAGCATTCGGCCGATCTGGCCGACGTCTCCTTGTTCAGGCGTTACGAGGCCATGCGGTACTGGAGCGAGAACGGCGTGTTCAATTTCGTCGATGTGCCCAAGGACGCGCGCGTGGCGCTCGCGCGGGACGTGTACCGCTGTCTCGGCGAAACCATGGCCGAAGCGATCGACGATGCGGCGGAGTGAGCGCCAGGGGCGCGGCGCCTGGGCCGCGGTGTTGCTCGTCGCGGCCGCCGCCTGGGCCGCGGTGATGCTTGGGCCGGCAGGGCGAACCGCGAGTGCTTCTGGCGGCCGCTGCGGCGCACCCGAGGACATGGTGATGCTCGAGCATCCGTTGCCGCATGTCGCGGCGCGGCTTGCCGCCGGCGGCCCGCTCACCATCGTGGCGCTGGGCTCGTCCTCGACCTACGGCACGGGGGCCACGAGCCAAAAGCACAGCTATCCGAGCCGGCTGCGCGCGTACCTTGCGGAGCATTATCCCGCGATCGAAGTGCGCGTCCTCAATCGCGGTGTCGGCGGCGAGGAGGCCGAGGCGATGGCGGACCGCATCGACCGCGACGTTCTGGCCTCCCATCCCGACCTCGTCATCTGGCAGGTCGGCACCAACGCAGTGCTGACGAACGACGATCCGGCCAAGTTCGGCGAGGCGCTCGGCGCAGGCCTGCGCAAGATCGTCGATGCGCACGCCGACGTGTTCCTCGTGAACCCGCAATACGCGCCCGCGATGCTGCAGCATCCGCGCTACCGCGACATGCTGCACGTACTCGACGCGGTCGCTTACGAGGAGGACGTCGCCGTTTTCCCGCGCTTTGCCATGATGCGGCACTGGGCTGACGAAGGGCTGATGCCGCTCAAGCTCATGCTCGCGCGCGACCATCTCCACATGACCGACGTGAGCTACGACTGCCTGGCGCGCGAAGTGGCGATCAGCATCGAGGCCGCGGCCGTTCCGCCCAAGCAAGATCTCGTCGCCACCACCTTCTGAGCCGCACGGCTCAGAAGAGACGCTCCGGCACCTCGATCACGTCGTCGGGCTCGATCGGCGTGGCGCCCAGCGCCTTTGCCTTCTCGCCGTGCCGCTCGACGACCACGTAGTTCTGGTTGGCGCGATAGGTGAAGCCGCCCGCGGTGGCGATCGCGTTCAGCACCCTCATGCCACTCGCGTAAGGATATCCGCCGGGCTTCGCGACCTCACCGTAGATGTAGAACGGCCGGTACTTGGTGATCGCGATGCTGACCTGCGGATTGCGGATGTAGCCCTGAGCAAGCTTCTGCGCCATCTCGTGCTCGAGCTGGGCGCGGGTGAGGCCGGCGGCCTTGACGTCGCCGATGAGCGGGATCGAGACCGTGCCGCTGTCGCTGACAGGATAGTCGCCCGTCAGGTCCTCGGCGCCCACCACCTTGACGCTGAGCTGGTCGCCGGGACCAAGGGTGTAGCCGGCAAGCGCCGCCGGATTGTCGCTCAGCGCGGGCAGGTTCGCGCCCCCGGAGCAGGCCGCGAGCGGCAGCGCGAGCACCGCGGCGGCAAGCGCCATGCGCAGGGGAAAATACATAAGCTCAGCTCCTATTCCGCCCCCGCGGCACGAACGGACGAGAACCAGAAGCGTTCCGGGCGACCTCGCGCCATCCCCCTGCGGTTGTGGCCCTTTTAGGGCCGAAGTATGGCGCGGCCGACAACGTGGCCGGCACGCAGGTCCTTGAGCGCCGCCTCGGCATCGCCGAGCGGCCGTTCGTGCAGCGGCACGGCGCCGAACGTGCCTTTCTCGACGAGCTCCATGAGCGCGCGGAACTCGGCGAGCGAGCCCACGAACGAGCCCTGGATGGTGAGCGCGCGGATCGGCAGCAGCGGCAGCGCCAGCGTGATATCACCGCCGAACAATCCTACGATCACGTATTTGCCACCGCGCGCGACGGCATCCGTGCCGAGGCGCGCCGACGCGCTTGAGCCGACAAAGTCGATCGCGGCGGGAAGCGGCGCCTTCGCCGCGAGGTTCGCCTGCTTGGCGGCGTCCGGCGCGGCGGCGTCGATCGCCGCGAGCGCGCCGGCGGCGAGCGCCGCCTCACGCTTCTTCGGATCGATGTCGGCCACGACCGCGCCCTTGGCGCCAAGTGCCTTCATCAGCCCGAGGCACATGAGGCCGAGCCCGCCCGCGCCGATGATGAGAATGGGCTCCGTCCGATAGACGTCCGGCCCGACCTTGCCCAAGGCCGAGAAGGTCGTGAGGCCGGAGCACGCGAAGGGCGCCGCCTGCGCCGGCGAGAGGCGCCCGAGCGGCAGGAGGTAGCGCGGGTGCGGCACCAGCACGTGGTCGGCGAAGCCGCCCGGACGCTGGATGCCGAGCGCGCGCGGGCGGTTGCAAAGATGCTCGTCGCCGCGCTGACATGTGGCGCACTGGCCGCAGCCGATCCAGGGATAGATGACGCGCCGGTCGCCCGGCCGCGCGTCCGCGGCTTCGGGCCCGGCGGCCACGACCTCGCCCGCGATCTCGTGGCCCAGCGTGATCGGCGGCGCGAGGCCGCGCTCCTTCAGCATGAAGCGCTTGCCGCCGCCCATCTCGTAGAACCCGTCCCAGATGTGCAGGTCGCTGTGGCAGACGCCGGTGGCCAGAACCTTGAGCAAGACCTCGCTGCCCTGCGGCGCGGGGGCGGGGCGCTCGCTCAAGGTGAGCGGCTCGCCGAATTCGACGACGTCGTAGCTTCGCATGGGGCCTCCTCGGAGCCGAGTATAGGAGTCCTGGCCGGACCACACGACTTGACATTATGTCCCCTATAAGAGACATCGCGTGTGCCCTCGAATTGGCGCGGCCGTTTTAGGAGGCAAGGATGCCACTAAGGACGCACCGGTGGGTCGCTTCAGAGGCACTCAAGACGAGGAAGGATGCCGCGGCCTATCTCGATGCCGTGCTCGAGGACGGCGACCCCGCTCTCCTGAAGGCGGCGCTCGGCGATCTCGCGCGTGCCAAGGGTATGAGTGGTGTCGCGCGCGCGGCCGGCCTCAGCCGCGCCAATCTCTACAAGGCTCTATCGCCGGACGGAAACCCAGAGTTCACGACCGTGGTCAAAGTGCTTCGCGCGCTTGGCCTGCGCGTGCGGGTCGCGGCCTGATGCGTCCTAGAGCGGTGCGCCGCCGGGCTTGCTGACCGGGAGCCACTTGTCCGCCTTGGCGTCCCACACCGTCACCACGCTGTTGCTCTCGCCGAGGCCACGCTGAGGCACCTTGACGAAATTGTAGACGCCGTCGACGCCGGGCAGCGCGGTCTGGCTCGCGAGGAAAGCGCGCACCTCTTCCGCCGTGGCGCCGGGCCCGACGTGCCGCAGTGCCGCCACCACATTCATCAGCGGGTCCCACGCGAGGTCGGACGACACGTCGGGTTTGACGCCCGCCTTGGCGAAGGCATCGAAATAGCGCTTTTGGGCCGCGGCCACGCCGGACGCGAGCTGCTTCCTGTCCGTCACCACCCATTCCGTTGAGTCGAGCAGAAGCGTCTTCGGCAGGAAGTCGGCGTACTGGTGCATCTGCGCATAGGTCATGTTGCCGGCCGTCGTCGCGACCGGTACGTCGAGCCCGGCCTGGACGATGCCTTTGAAGATCGTCGCGATCGGCGTACCCGTGCTCCAGGCGATGAGGATCTGCGGCTTGGCCGCCTTGACGTTCTCGATTTGCGCTGAGACCGAGACATCAGTGATGTTGAAATGCTCGGTGTCGACGACCTGCATCGACTTGTTCTCGGGCAATGCGAGCGCGCCCTTGACGCCGTTCTCGGCATCCTGGCCGGTGGCGTCGCTGCTGAACATGAGCGCGACCCGCGTCCAGCCCTTCATGCGGATGTAGAGCACGAGCGCGTCGATCAGGTCGAGCGTCGAGATGTTGCCGCTGAAGACATAGCCCTTCTCAGGATGAATTCCCGGCGAGAAGCAGAAATCGACCGGCCCATGCTCCATCAGCGGGGCCATGGCGCGGCAGCTCGCGACGAGCGAGGAGCCCAGGACCACCGCCGGCTTCTTGGCGATGAAGCCGCTCGCGAGCTGGACCGCGATCTGCGGGTTCGACTGGTCGTCGTGGAAGACGAGCTGGAGCGGACGGCCCTTGATGCCGCCCGTCTCATTCACGACGCCTTGCCCGAGCGTAAGCGAGACCTGCTCGCCCTTGCCGAGAAAGGCTGCGGCGCCGGTCAGAGGCAGCATCGTGTCGATGACGTAGGGCTCTTCGGCGCGCGCGAGCGGCGTGGCGACGAGCAGGAGCGCGAGCGCGCCCGCGAGCGGCAGGGCTTTTTTCATTCTGTCCTCCCGTGAAATTCTTTCTTTGCCGCGGAGGCTATGCCTTGGGCGGCCCCCCTGCAAGCGCGGCCATGACGGATGGGCGAGGCGGGATTAGACTGGCCCGCGTTCCCTCGGGAGGTGGTCATGGCAGGCAGCATCGGACGCGAGACCGCGGAGAAGGTGGTGGCGATCCGCGAGAAGTGGCACACCAAGAACCATCCGTTTTTCCTCGAATTCGCCGCGGGCAAGTTTGGTCTCGGACCGGTCGCGGCGATGATGGTGCAGCATTACCAGCATGTGCGCCGCGTGCTGCCGGTGCAGGGCATCGCCTACTACCGTGCCGCCGAGGGCGAAGCGCGGCGCTTCATCCTCGAGAACCTCGCCGAGGAGGAAGGCCTCATGGCAGGGCCTGGCGAGGGCCGCGTCGCGCACGACCACATGGACATGATCTTCCGGTTTTGCCGCGCGGCGGGTCTCTCCGATGACGAGGTGAAGCGCACGCGCCAGCTCAGCACCTGGCGGGCGCGCTCCTACTTCTACATCACGACGGTGCGCGACGAGCCGTTCGGCGTCGTCGTCGCCATGCAGTCGACCCAGGAAGGCCAGCAGCCCGCCTTGAACGGCGAGCGTATGCTGCCCGCCTTCAAGAAATATCACGGCTTCGAGATCGACCACCCGACGATCGAGTTCTTCGCCGAGCATTACGTCGCCGATGCCGACCATTCGAGCCGGCAGATCGATCTCGTGGCGAAGCTCGTCAACGACGAGGCGACCGCCGCCCGCGCGCTCGATGTGGCCGAGACCGCGGTCAGGACGCGCTGGGACTGCATCACCGAGATCTACCGGCGCGAGGTCCTGGGCCAGATGGATCCGCTGCCGGCGGGCATCAACGCGTGAGCGTGCGGTTCGGTAAAGACGGCTAGGCCTTCGCCTCGTAGAGCCCCGCCAGCGCCTCGCCATAGACGTCGCGGATGGCGTGGCGCTTGATCTTGAGAGTGGGCGTCATGAGGCCGTTCTGGATGCTGAACGGCTCGCGCGCGACGACGAAGCGGCGGATGCGCTCGGCTACCGGCAGCTCGGCATTGACGCGCTCGACCGCACCGGCGATTGCCTTGTGCAGCGCCGTGTCGAGCGCTTGCCCGTCGCCGTCGCGCCGATGCCCGCGCGTGAACTGGTCGAGGAACTCCTGGCGCGGCACGATGACGGCGACGAGATAGGGTCGGCGGTCACCGAACACCATCGCCTGGCCGATCTCGTGCTGCATCACCAGCTCGCCCTCGACGCGCGCCGGCGAGATCATGTCGCCGCCGGAATTCTTGATGAAGTCGCGCTTCCGGTCGGTGATGACGATATAGCCGTCCTGGTCGCGGCGGCCGATGTCGCCGGTATGGAGCCAGCCGTTCTCGATCGTGCGGCGCGTTGCCTCGGGATCGTTCCAATACCCTTTCATTACCGCTTCGCCACGGACCAGGATTTCACCGTCCTCGGCGAACTCGATCTCGACGCCGTCCAAGGGCGGCCCGACCGTCTCGATCTTGATGCGGTTGGGCGGATTGGCGCTGACGACGGGCGATGCCTCGGTCTGGCCGTAGCCTTGGAGAAGCGGCACGCCCAAAGCGAGGAAGAACATGCCGATCTCGGGATTGAGCGGCGCGCCGCCAGAGACAAGCGCCTTGAGCCGTCCGCCGAAGCGCGCCATCACCTTCTTGCGCACGAGCCGATCGAGCAACGTGTCGAGCGCGCGCTCGCCGACCGTGAGGCTGCGCCGGTCCTCGATGCGCTTCCGGCCGATCCTGAGCGCGGCGAAGAACAGCTTCGACTTCATGCCGCCCTCGCGCTCCATCTGGCGCAGGATGCGCTGGTGCATGGTTTCGTAGAGGCGCGGCACCGCCGTCATGATGGTCGGGCGCACCTCGAGCATGTTGGCGGCCAAGGCCTCGACCCGCTCGGCGAAGTAAATCTGCGCGCCGAGCGCGATCGGGAAGAACATGCCGCCCGTGTGCTCGTAGCTGTGCGACAGCGGCAGGAACGACAGGAACACCTCGTCGCCGAGCCCGATCGTCTCGAGGAGCCGCACCGCGCCATGACAGTTGGCGAGGATGTTGCCGTGCGTCGTCATCACGCCCTTGGGCACGCCACCGGTGCCCGAGGTGTGGATGAGGCAGGCAAGATCGGTGCGCCCGATGTCACGCGCCCAGGCTTCGACCTCTTCGGCCGGGCCTGCGCCGGCCGCCATTACGTCCTGCCACATGTGAAGCTCGGCGTGCGAGAGCTGCCCCGGCTCGGGCCGCTCGATCGCGATCAGCGTGTCGACCGATGAGACCTGTTCGATCGCCGGCAGGACGCGCTGTGCCAGCGCCGCGGTCGAGACGATGACGAAGCGCGCACCGCTATTCGACAGGATATGACGGTGGTCGTCCGACGTGTTCGTCGTATAGGCCGGTACGGTAATGCCGCCCGCGGCCAGGATGGCGAGATCGGCGATCACCCATTCCGGCCGGTTCTCGGAAATGAGCGCGACACGGTCGCCGCGCTCGAGCCCGAGCTTGCGCAGGCCGTGCGCGAGCGAAACCACCTGGCGCCGCGTCTCGCTCCAGCTCGTGGCACGCCAGCTCTCGCCCTCCCTGACCCACAGGAATGGACGCTCGCCACGTGCTTTCGCCTGCTCGAAGAACAGGACGACCAGATTGGGATAGGTTCGGCAGTCCAAGACGTTTCCTCGCGCATCGAAATACAGGGCGCGCGGCTTGGCGTCAATTTCCTGTATGCTGGCGTTAACGAATAGGCGAGGCGCGAGAGGCGATGGCGGCAGGAACGGCGGCGCGGCGGCGGGCGCTCGGCAAGCTCCCGCAATGGGACCTTTCCGATCTCTATCCCGGCCGCGACAGCCCCGAACTTGCCCGTGATCTTGCCGAGAGCGAGGCCGGGGCCAAATCCTTTCGGTCGCAATGTGAGGGCCGGCTTGCGGGGCTTGCGGGCGCCGAACTGGGCGCGGCGGTGGCGCGCTACGAGCGGCTGCAGGAGACGCTGGGCCGCGTCATGTCCTATGCCGGGCTCGTCCATTCCGGCGACATGAGCGATCCCGAGGTGGGCCGCTTCTATCAGACGACGCACGAGCGCGTGAACGCGATCGAGGCGGAGCTTCTGTTCTTCGCGCTCGAGCTCAATCGCATCGACGACGCCGTGCTGCAACAGAAGCTCGCGGCGCCGGAGCTGGCACATTATGCGCCATGGCTCCGCGATGTGCGCGCCTTCCGCCCGCACCAGCTTTCCGACGAGCTCGAGCGCATCTTGCACGATAAGCAGGTCGCGGGCCGCGCCGCCTGGGTCCGGCTCTTCGACGAGACGGAAGCGGAACTCCGCTTCCGCATCAAGGGCCGCAAGCTCACCGCCGCCGAGGCGCTCGATCTCCTGTCCGATCCGAGCGGGGCGATGCGCGAGGCGGTGGCGAAGGAGATCGGCGCCGTCCTTGGCGCGAACGCGCGGCTGTTCGCCCTCGTCACCAACACGCTCGCCAAGGACAAGGAGATCGAGGACCGCTGGCGCGGCTTTGCCCACCCGATCTCCTCGCGCAATCTCGCCAATTTCGTCGAGGACGAGGTGGTGGACGCGTTGATCGGCGCCGTGCGCGAGGCCTATCCGCGCCTTTCGCATCGCTATTACCGCCTGAAAGCGCGATGGTTCGGGGTCGAGGCCTTGCCCTATTGGGACCGCAACGCGCCGCTGCCCGACGAGGACGACGTCTCGATCCCGTGGCCCGAGGCGCGGCGCATCGTGCTCGACGCCTATGGCGCTTTTTCATCCGATATGGCTTCGATCGGCCAGCGCTTCTTCGAGCATCCGTGGATCGATGCGAAGCTGAGGCCCGGTAAGGCGTCGGGCGCCTTTTCGCATCCGACGGTGCCGAGCGCGCACCCCTACATTCTGCTCAACTACCAGGGCCGCGCGCGCGACGTGATGACCCTGGCGCACGAGCTGGGGCACGGCGTGCACCAGGTGCTGGCGGGGCCGCAAGGGCCGCTCATGTCGGACACGCCGTTGACGCTCGCCGAGACCGCGTCGGTCTTCGGCGAGATGCTGACCTTCCGCGCCATGCTCGCGCGCGAAAGCGAGCCGCGCCGGAAGAAGGCGATGCTCGCGCAAAAAGTCGAGGACATGCTCAACACGGTCGTGCGGCAGATCGCCTTTGTCACGTTCGAGATGCGCGTCCACGATGCGCGCCGCAACGGTGAGCTCACGCCCGAAGAGATCTCGGCGATCTGGCTCGACATCCAGCGCGAGAGCCTCGGCCCCGCGATCCGCTTCGAAGACGAGTACCGCTGGTACTGGACCTACATCCCGCACTTCATCCACACGCCGTTCTATGTCTATGCCTATGCGTTCGGCGATTGCCTCGTCAATTCGCTCTATGCCGTCTACGAAGGCGCGCATCAGGGCTTCGCCGAGAAATATCTCGACCTGCTGCGCGCCGGCGGGGCCAAGCGCCACAAGGAGCTGTTGGCGCCGTTCGGGCTTGATGCCTCGGACCCGGGGTTCTGGAAGAAGGGCCTCGCGGTGATCGAAGGCTTCATCGCCGAGCTCGAAGCAATGGGCTGATCGGTGGCGGAAGACGACAACATCGCCGGACGCATGCGGCGCTATGTCCGCGTTTCGACCGCGATGGGCGGGCTCGCGGCGCGTCTTGCGGGCCAGCGCTATCTCGGCGTCCCGCTCGACCGCACGCGCCACGCGGCCGACCTGAAGGAGGCCTTGGGCGGCATCAAGGGGCCGCTCATGAAGGTGGCGCAGCTTCTCGCCACCATCCCCAACGCGCTGCCGCAGGAATATGCCGACCAGCTCGTGAGCCTTCAGGCGAATGCGCCGCCGATGGGCTGGAATTTCGTCAAGCGCCGCATGGCCGGCGAGCTCGGCCCCGACTGGGAGCGGAAATTCAAAAGCTTCGAGCACGAGGCCGCGCGCGCGGCCTCGCTGGGCCAAGTTCATCGCGCGATCGGGCGCGACGGGCGCCAGCTTGCGGTGAAGCTGCAATATCCCGACATGGCGTCAGCGGTCGAGGCAGATCTCCGGCAGCTGAAGCTCGTGCTGTCGATCTACGAGCGCTATGACCGCGCCGTCACGACCGACGAGATCCACGCCGAAGTCGCCGATCGCTTGCGCGAGGAGCTCGACTACGCGCGCGAGCTCGCGCATTTGCGGCTCTACCGCATCATGCTCAAGGACGAGGACGCCGTCTCCGTGCCGGAGCCCGTTCCGGAGCTTTCGGCCAAGCGCCTCCTCACGATGACGTGGCTCGAGGGCAGGCCGCTTCTCGAGACGGCCGGCGGGCCCTTGTCCGAGCGCAACGTCATCGCCCGCAACATGTTCCGCGCCTGGTATGTGCCGCTTTATTTTTACGGCGTCATCCATGGCGACCCACATCTCGGCAACTACACGGTGCGGCCCGATCTCGGCATCAACCTCCTGGATTTCGGCTGCATCCGCATCTTCAAGCCCGCTTTCGTCAAGGGCGTCATCGATCTCTACCACGCGCTCGACCGCGACGACGAGGCGCTCGCCATCGCGGCCTATGAGAGCTGGGGCTTCCGCAATCTGTCGCGCGAGCTGATCGACGTGCTGAGCCGATGGGCACGCTATGTTTATGCGCCGCTACTCGAGGACCGGAAACGGCGCATCCAGGAGATCGCGACGAGCAAGACCGGGCGCGACGTCGCCGAGGACGTGCATCGCGAGCTCCGGCGCCTCGGCGGCGTGAAGCCACCGCGCGAATTCGTGTTCATGGATCGCGCCGCGGTCGGGCTCGGCTCGGTCTTCATGCATCTGAAGGCCGAGGTGAACTGGCACCGGCTTTTCCACGAGCTGATCAAGGATTTTGACGCGGGGCAGATGGGCGAACGCCAGGCGCAGGCGTTGGCCGCGGCAAAAGTGCCGGGCGCGGCGGCCCCGCGCGGCAAGGGTGCCGCCGCGAAGCGCCGGGCCTGATGGAATGCAAGGGGCGGCCGGTGACTGACGAGGCCGGTGACGTGGCGCCGCGGCCGGGAGGCGGAGCGCCGCAGATCCGTCGCACGCCCGAGGCGTGGCGGCGCGGACTCGTCGATGGCGACGTGTTCCGCAGCGAGCAGGCGCGCTTGCGCAGCATTTGGACGCTGATCGGGCTCACGACGGAGCTGCGGCGCGACGGCGACTGGATCGCGCGCGACCTTTGGGGCCATTCCGTCTTCGTTCAACGGTTCGGCGATACGATCAAAGGATTCGAAAATCGCTGTGCTCACCGCTTTCATCCGGTGCGCAACGCCGACAATGGCAACGGTCCGGTCCGCTGCGGCTTTCACGGCTGGCGCTACGATCAGGACGGCGTCGCCGTCGCGATCCCGATGTGCGGGGAATTGTTCGGCTGCACGCCGGGTGAGCTCAATGCACGGCTGTCGCCGGTCGAAATCTCAGTCTGCGGCACCCTGATCTTCGGCCGCATCGATGCGTGTGGCGCGCGCGAATCCCTGCCGGAGTATCTCGGGGCAATGGCGCCTATTCTTGAGACCCTATCGGCGGAGGCGGGTCCCGCGCAGCGGTTCGATCGCCCGGTCGCCGCGAACTGGAAGCTCACCTATCAAATCACGCTCGACGACTATCACATCGTCGCGGTCCATCCCTCGACCTTCGGTGCCGGCGGGCATCGCACGCGGGATTCGCTCAGCTATTTCCGGGCGGGCCCGCACATCGCGATGATGGGAGCGAAGACGCGCAACCCCACGCTCGCGGCGATGAGCGAGGCCTGCCGCGCGGGGCATTACGAGCCGGACGGCTACAGGATTTTCCACATCTTCCCCAACCTCGTCGTGCTGCACACGCGGAACATGCGCCGCTGGTTCGTCCTCGTCGCACAGCATCGTGCGCTTGCGGTCGATCGCACGCTCGTGCGCACCTGGGTTTTCCCGGCCAGCTTTGGCCTCCCGCGATCCGCGGCAGAGCGCATAACGGATATGGTCCTGGATTTGCCCCTCACGCTGATCATGCGCACCGGCGCCAGCATGATCGCCGCCGAGGACAACGCGGTTTGCGCGCGCCTCCAATCGGTCGCGCATCAGACGAGCGGTGTTCCGATCCTCGGAGCCGAGGAAGAGCGCGTCGCCTGGTTCGACGAGGCCTATGCCCGCATCATGGCAGAAGGTTAGGCGTCGGCCGGCAGAAGCTTGCCGCCGTGCTCGCTGAGGAGGCGGTCGAAATAGGCGATCGTCTTCTTGAGCCCCGCCTCTAAGGGCACGCGCGGCTCCCAGCCCAGAATGTCGCGCGCGCGCGCGATGTCGGGGCAGCGCTGCACCGGATCGTCGACCGGCAGCGGGCGATGCTCGATCCGCGAGCGCGAGCCGACGAGTTCGATGATGGTGCGGGCGAGCTCGGCGACCGTGGTCTCGACCGGGTTGCCGAGATTGATCGGCCCGGTCACCTCGTCGGGCGCCGCCATGAGGCGCACGAATCCCTCGATCAGATCGTCGACATAGCAGAAGGCGCGCGTCTGCTGGCCGTCGCCGTAGAGGGTGATGGGCTCGCCCCTCAAGGCCTGCACGATGAAGTTCGAAACGACCCGCCCGTCATTCGGGTGCATGCGCGGTCCATAAGTGTTGAAGATGCGGGCGACGCGAATGCGCAGCCGGTGCTGACGGAAATAGTCGAAGAACAAGGTCTCGGCGCAGCGCTTGCCCTCGTCGTAGCAGGCGCGCGGGCCGATCGGGTTGACGTTGCCGCGATAATCCTCGGTCTGCGGATGAACGGAAGGGTCGCCATAGACCTCCGAAGTCGAGGCCTGGAAGATCTTCGCGCGCAGCCGCTTGGCGAGCCCCAGCATGTTGATGGCGCCCGAGACGCTGGTCTTGGTCGTCTGCACCGGATCATGCTGGTAGTGGATGGGCGAGGCGGGGCAGGCGAGGTTGTAGATCTCGTCGACCTCGACATAGAGCGGGAAGCAGATGTCGTGGCGCAGCGCCTCGAATTGTGGGCAGGCGAGGAGGTGCGCGACGTTGTCCTTGCGGCCGGTGAAGTAATTGTCGACGCAAAGGACATCGAGCCCGTCGGCGATGAGCCGCTCGCACAGGTGCGAGCCGAGAAACCCGGCGCCGCCGGTGACAAGGACGCGCTTGCGCGTTGAACTCATGGATCACCCTCTTGCGGCCGCGCGGGCGGGCGCGCGACGCGGCGCGGCCGGATCGCGGCCGATGCTGAAATAGGAAAAGCCCGCCTCGGCCATGTCGGCCGGCTTGTAGATGTTGCGCAGGTCGACGATCGTCGGCGTCTTGAGGAGCGCCTTGACGCGCCCGAGGTCGAGCGCGCGGAACTCGTTCCATTCGGTGATGATGACGAGCGCGTGCGCGTCTTCCATCGCCTCATAGGCGCTGGCGCAGAACGTGACGCCCGAGAGCAGTTTCTTCGCCTCGTTCATGCCCTCGGGATCGAACGCGCGCACATGCGCGCCGGCCTTGATGAGCGCCGGCACGATGGCGAGGCTCGGGCTCTCGCGCATGTCGTCGGTGTTGGGCTTGAAGGTGAGGCCGAGGCAGGCGACGGTCTTGTCCTTGACGCTGCCGTTCAGGGCCGCGACGACACGCTCGGCCATGCGGGTCTTGCGCAGGTCGTTTTCCGCCACGACGGTCTCGACGATGCTCAAGGGCGCGCCCGCCTCCTGCGCCGTGCGCACGAGCGCGAGGCAATCCTTCGGGAAGCACGAGCCGCCGAAGCCCGGCCCCGCATGCAGGAACTTGCGGCCGATGCGGCCGTCGAGGCCGATGCCGCGCGCCACGTCCTGCACGTCGGCGCCGACTTTCTCGCACAGATCGGCGACCTCGTTGATGAAGGCGATCTTTGTCGCGAGGAAACTGTTGGCGGCGTATTTGGTGAGCTCGGCCGTTTCGAGCGAGGTGAAGAGGATCGGCGTCTCGATCAGATAAAGCGGCCGGTAAAGCTCGCGCAGCGCGACCTGCGCCCGCTCGCTCTCGGCGCCGATGACCACGCGGTCGGGCCGCATGAAATCCTGGATCGCCGAGCCCTCGCGCAGGAACTCGGGGTTGGAGGCCACGTCGAACTGCGCGTCCGGCCGCTTCTTGCGCACGATCTCGGCAACCTTGCGCCCGGTGCCGACCGGCACGGTCGATTTCGTGACGACGACGGTATAGCCCGAAAGCGCGGCTGCGATCTCTTCGGCCGCGGCAAAGACATAGGAGAGGTCGGCGTGGCCGTCGCCGCGCCGTGACGGCGTGCCGACAGCAATGAAAACGGCATCCGCCTCTTTCACGGCGCCGGCAAGGTCGGTCGTGAATTTGAGGCGCCCGGCAGCCGTGTTCGTTGCCACCAACTGGTCGAGGCCGGGCTCATAAATCGGCATCTCGCCCTTGGCGAGCCGGGCGATCTTCGCGGCGTCGTTATCGACGCAGGCGACGTCGACCCCAAACTCGGAAAAGCACGCGCCCGAGACAAGTCCTACATATCCAGTGCCGATCACGGCGATGCGCATGGTCTCTCCGTCAGCAAGACAAAACGTCGGGACGCGCCGATTATTCCGCCGCGCCTCCGGGACGGCCGGTTAATGAAGCGACTCGGGGCGGCTTGGTCTTGGCAGAAAAGAGGCCGGCGGGGCGGCAAACCCTAGTCTCAGAGCGCCGCGAGGGTCAAGCGCGGCCCCGCAAAACTTGCCTCAATCGCCGCTTCGGCGTAGAGGGAAGCCGGGGACCCGTTCAGCCGTTATTCCGTCGGCCATCGAATCGCATGACGACGCAAATTCTCGTAACCGGGGGTGCCGGGTATATCGGCAGCCACGCCGCCAAGGCGCTGGCGCGCGCCGGATACGAGCCTGTCAGCTACGACAATCTGGGCCGCGGGCACCGCACGGCGGTGCGCTGGGGCCCGCTCGTCGAGGGGGATTTGGCTGACCGCGCGCTTCTCGTCGCGACCCTGCGCCGGCACAAGATCGCCGCCGTCATGCATTTTGCGGCCTTCGCCTATGTCGGCGAGTCGGTCGAGCAGCCGGCGCTCTATTTCCGCAACAACGTCGCGAACAGCCTCAGCCTGCTCGAGGCGATGGACGAGGCGGGCGTGCGGCATATCGTCTTCTCCTCGACCTGCGCCACCTATGGGCTCCCGGACCAGATGCCGATCGCCGAGGACGCGCCGCAGCGCCCGGTCAATCCTTACGGCGAATCGAAGCTCATGATCGAGCGCATGCTGCACTGGCTCGGTCCTGCGCGCGGACTGAGGCACGTGGCGCTACGCTATTTCAACGCGGCCGGCGCCGATCCCGCCGGCGAGATCGGCGAGGACCACGACCCCGAGACGCATCTCATCCCGCTCGTGCTCATGGCGGCGCTCGGGCGGCGAGCCGCCATCGATATCTACGGGACCGATTATCCCACGCCTGACGGCACCGCCATCCGTGACTATATTCATGTGCAAGACTTGGCCGACGCGCACGTGCTGGCGCTCGCTCATCTCCTGAAGGGCGGCGACAGCGTCGCTCTCAATCTCGGCACCGGGTCGGGCCATTCGGTGCGCGCGGTGATCGAGGCGGCCGAGCGCGTCACGGGACGAGCGATCGCGCGGCGCGAGACGGCGCGGCGGCCGGGCGATCCGCCCATTCTCGTTGCCGACGCGCGCAAGGCCAAGGCCGTGCTCGGCTGGACACCGCAGCTTTCCGGGTTGGACGACATCATCGCCAGCGCCTGGGCCTGGCACACTCGCTGACCCGCAGTAGGAGGGAGTTCTTCGAGCATGGTGGCGGCGGAAATCGCAACCACTTCCAAGGCAGCCCCGGTGGCACTCGAGGCGGCAGCGGATGCGTCGCCTCCGGTCGAGGTGCACGGCAAGTTCTTCTTCCTCGGCAACGAGAAATTCTTCGTGCGCGGCGTCACCTATGGTCCGTTCGGTCCCGCCTCGCACGGCGCGCAGTTCCCTGAGCGCGAGACAGTCGCGCGCGACTTCGCGCTGATGCGCGAGGCGGGTGCCAACACTCTTCGCATCTTCACCGTGCCGCCGCGCTGGCTCCTCGACGATGCGGCGGCCGCGGGCCTGCGCGTGCTCGTCGGCATCCCCTGGGCGCAGCATGTCACTTTCCTCGACGACAGCGGCATCCAGCGCGAGATCATGCGCACGGTCGTCGCTGCGGTGCGCGGCCTCGACCGGCATCCCGCGATCTTCGCCTATCTCATCGGCAACGAGATTCCGCCCGACATGGTGCGCTGGCACGGGGCCGAGCGCGTGCGCTCGTTCCTGAAGCGGCTCGTCGGCATGGTGAAGGAGGCCGATCCCGGGCGGCTCGTCTCGTACGCCAATTTCCCCTCGACCGAGTACCTCACCGTCGATTTCACCGACTTCCTGTGCTTCAACGTCTACCTGCACCAGGAAGGCGCGTTCCGGCGCTATCTCTCGCGTCTCCACAATCTCGCCGTCGACCGGCCGCTCGTGCTGACCGAGTTCGGCATCGATTCGATCCGCGAGGGCGAGGCCGAGCAGGCGCGCATCCTGTCATGGCAGATCCGCACCGCGTTCGAGATGGGCGTGGCCGGCACCTTCGTCTTCGCCTGGACCGACGAGTGGTTCACGGGCGGGCATCCGGTTGAAGACTGGGCCTTCGGCCTCGTCGATCGCGCGCGGCACCCCAAGCCCGCTTTCGCCGCGGTGAAGGAGCGCTACGAGGGGCCGATCCCGCCGCGTCTGGCCAAGACGCCGCGCGTTTCGGTCGTCGTCTGCGCCTATAACGCCGAGCGCACGATGGAGGCGTGTCTCGCCTCGCTCGAGCACCTGAACTACCCCGATTACGAGGTCATCGTCGTCAACGACGGCTCGAAGGACAGGACGCTCGAGATCTCGGAGAAGTTCGGCTACTGCCGCATCATCAGCCAGCCCAACAAGGGCCTCTCGGTGGCGCGCAATGTCGGCGCCGAGGCCGCGACGGGCGAGATCGTCGCCTACACCGACAGCGACTGCGTCGCCGATCCCGACTGGTTGGCCTACCTCGTCGCCAAGATGGAGGCATCCGATCTCGTCGCCTGCGGCGGGCCCAATTTCCCGCCGCCCGAGAACAGTCTCGTTCCGGCGGCGGTTGCGGTCTCGCCGGGCGGGCCGACGCACGTTCTGCTGTCCGACGACGTGGCCGAGCACATCGCCGGCTGCAACATGGCGTTCCGGCGCGACGTGCTGCTGCGCTTGGGCGGCTTCGATCCGGTCTATCGCGCCGCCGGCGACGATGTCGACATCTGCTGGCGGCTCCAGGACGCAGGCTACACGATCGGCTTCAGCCCGGCCGCGATCGTCTGGCATTTCCGCCGTAATACGGTGCAAGCCTATATCGGCCAGCAGCGCGGCTACGGCAAGGCGGAGGCGCTTGTCTATTCGAAGCATCCGTTCCGCTTCAATCTGTTCGGCCAGGCGAAGTGGCTCGGGCGCATCTACGGCGATCTCTCGACCTCGCTGCTCTTGTCGCGCCGGCCGGTGATCTATTCCGGCGTGTTCGGACGCGGCCTGTTCCAGACGCTCTACGAGCCGTCGTCCTCGCTCGCGGCCTTCCTGCCGCTCACGTTCGAGTGGAACGTGGTGGCGCTCGTCTTGGCGCTCATCGCCGTCGCCGCGGGCGGCTGGGCCTGGCTCATGGCGGCGCCCCTGGTGATGACCTGGGTCATCTGCATCAACGGCGCGCTCAAGGCGCCGATCGACAAGCGCTTCCGCGGCGTGAAAGCGCGCGCGCTCGTCGCGCTCCTCATTTATCTCGGTCCCATTCTGCGCGGCTACGAGCGCATCAAGTGGCGCCTCAAGGAGACGCGCGCGCCGGAGGCGACCGGCACGCTCGAGCCGCCCATTCAGAAAGCGCGCGTTTCGTGGAAGGAGCGCGCCTTCTATCTCTCTTATTGGAGCGAGACGGGCGACGACAAGGAAGCGCTCCTCGGCGGGCTCATGCGCTTCCTTGTGCCGCAGAAATATTTCGTCGTGGTTGACCAAGGCTGGGACGAGTGGGACCTGAAGATCGCGCGGGGCCTGTGGAGCCGCGCGCTCGTCCTCGTCTGCACCGAGAATCATGGCGGCGCGAAGCGCCTCCTGCGCGTGCGCTGCGCCATGCGGCTTTCGCGCTTTGCTGCTTTCGTGCTCCGCGCCTATGCGCTCGCGGCGGCCGTGGCGCTCATCTTGCAGGAGCCCGAGCTTGGCCTCCTCATCGGCCTCGTGGGATTGGCGCACGGGGTCAGCATCGCGCACCGCACGGTCGAGTTCGGCCGTCTCATGCACCGCATTATCGAGACGGTGGCGCAGCGCTCGGCGCTCACGCCGCTCGAGCCTTCGGCTGCCGCACCCGGCGGCGCGCCCGAGGCGACGGCCGCCTGAGCGGGCGATGCCCTATCTCGCGAAAAAGCTGCTGCCTTATATCTGGCCCTATCGCTGGCGCTTTTCGTGGGCGCTCGCGCAAGTCTTTCTGATCGCCGGCTTCAATCTGCTGAAGCCGTGGCCGTTGCAGCTCGTGATCGACGACGTGCTGGGCGGCAGGACGGCCGACGTGTGGGGCCTGCGCGGCCTTGCGGTCGGAGCGCTGCTCGTGGTGGCGTGCGCCGGCCTCGTCGTCGTCAATCTCGGCGCGGGGCTCCTGGAGCTTCTGCACAACTACACCACCATCGCCATCGGCCAACGCATGGTGAACGACCTGCGCGGCGCGCTTTACGCGCATCTGCAGCGGCTTTCGCTCGCCTTCCACAGCCGTCAGAAGGTGGGCGATCTCATGTACCGCATCACTGCCGACAGTTTTGCGGTGCAGACCATGATCATGAACGGCGTGCTGCCGATCCTGTCGGCGATCGTGCTGCTTGCCGGCATGCTTGCGGTGCTCCTGCCCTTGGATGCGCGCCTGACGCTCGTCTCCCTCACCATCGTGCCGCTGCTCTTCGTGCTCATCGCGGTCTTCAACCAGCGCATCGCCACGATCGCGACCGAGGTGCGCGAACGCGAGAGCCACGTCTACTCGCTGGTGCAGTGGGCGATGAGCTCGGTGAAGCTTGTGCAGGCCTTCACCAAGGAGGAGGACGAGTATCGCCGCTTCATGGGCGCGAGCCGTGCGAGCCTCGGCGCGACGCTCCGCCTTTACAGCTGGCAGACGCTCTATTCCGCCGCCGTCAACGGGCTCATCGCCGCGGGCACGGCGCTCGTCGTCTATGTCGGCGCGCGCTCGGTCATGGGCGGTGCGCTGACGATCGGCGAGCTCGTCGTTTTCATCGCCTATCTCGCGCAGCTTTACGCGCCGGTCAACCAGATCACGCAGAGCTGGGGGCTCATTGCCGGCGCGCGCGTGGGCGCGCGGCGCTGCTTCGAGATTCTCGACACCGAGCCCGACCTCGCCGACGGCACCCGGCTATTCCCGGCGGCGCGCGCGCGCGGCGATGTCGAGTGGCGCGGCGTGAGCTTCCGCTATCGGCCCGAGCTGCCGGTGCTGCGGGGGGTGGACCTTCACGTGACGCCGGGCCAGCGCATCGCCATCGTTGGCGCGACCGGTGCCGGCAAATCGACGCTCGTCAGCCTCGTGCCGCGCTTCTTCGATCCGTCGGCGGGCGCCGTGCTCGTCGATGGCATCGACGTGCGCGAATACCGCCTCCAGGCGCTGCGCCGGCAGATCGCGATGGTGCTGCAGCCGCCGCTCGTCTTCCCCATCTCGGTGCGCGACAACATCGCTTACGGCCGGCCCGAGGCAAGCGACGCGGAGATCGAAGAGGCCGCGCGGCTTGCGCGCATCCACGAGCACGTGATGCGCTTGCCTGAGGGCTACGCCACCATCCTTGGCGACGCGGCAACGCTCTCGGAGGGCGAGAAGCAGCGGCTCACCATTGCGCGCGCCATCCTGCGCGACGCGTCGATCCTCATCCTTGACGAGCCCACCTCCTCGCTCGATGTCGAAACCGAAGCGCTTGTCATGGAGGGGCTTGCGCGCCTCACGCGCGGGCGCACCACCTTCGTCATCGCGCACCGCCTCTCGACGGTGCGGAGTGCCGACCTTGTCGTGGTGCTAAAGGACGGTCTGCTCGTCGAGCGCGGAAGCTTCGCCGAGCTCGTGCGCCAAGGCGGCGTCTTCGCCGATCTCTACGCGACGCAGTTCGGCGAGACGGTGCGCGCGCCCGGCTGACTCAGCGTTCTCGACTCGTCAGCGCGGCCGGCTGCGTATGGGCGAACGTCGTGCGCGCGCTCGCAACCTCCGCGATGCTGCGGGGGCTGTGGAGGATCTGGATCGTGCCGAGGCCGGTCACGACCGCCACGGTCAGCGCCACCGCGACCACCCCGGCGCGCCGCCGCCGCGCACGCGCCGCGTGGCGGGCGACGAGGCGAAGAAGCCGCTCCTCGCCTGCGCGCGGCAGCTCGTCCGCAATCGCCTCGGCGAGCGCCGCAAGCAACTCGTTCTGCCGGCAATAGTCTCCGATGCGTCGTGCCTCGCGCGGATTGGCCTCGAGATGCGTCGCAACGGCGTCTTCGCGCGCCCGCGGCAAGCGCCCGTCGACGTAAAGCATCAGTTCCTCATTCGTCACCGGGCGCCACATCGTGCGATTCCTCCCCTTCCCCCGTGTTCCCCGTGCCCGCGCGAGAACGCGAAAGGAGGCGCGATGATCCGCGTTCGCCAGCACCGCGCCATGTCTCGCGCCGATCTTCAACCGCCAAGCGCCGCAAGCTCGGCCGTGCCGTCCCAGATGAGGCGAAGCGCCACGGCCGTGACGACCGCGAGCCCGACCCAGCTGATCCAGCGCTGACGGGCGATAAGGCGCGCGAGGAGGCCGGCCGAAAGCCCCATCAGCGCGACCGAGAGCACGAGACCCGCGACCAACACGGCGAAATGCTCGCGCGCCGCGCCTGCGATTGCGAGCACGTTGTCGAGCGACATCGAGATGTCGGCCGCGAGCACCTGGAACAGCGCGGCAGCGAAACGTTTTTCGCGCGGCGCGTGCACGGCCGCGGCGCCCGGTCGCTGCACGGACAGCTCGCGGAAGAGTTTCCACGCCACGAACAGCAGCAGGACGCCACCGGCAAGCGTGAGGCCGATGACGGCGAGAAGTCGCATCGCAACCGTGGCGAGCACGATGCGGAAAGCAGTCGCGCCGATCGTGCCGGCGATAATGACGCGCCGCCGTTGTCGCGCCGGCAACGCGGCCGCGGCCATCGCCACCGCGATCGCATTGTCGCCGGCGAGCGCTACGTCGATCACCACCACCGAGACGAAGGCGGCGACGAGACCGGGATCGAACATGGCAAGGCGCGTAGCACGAAGCGGCAAATACCGGTAGAGACGAGCCATGGGCCCATCCCCGCGCCTCGGGCTGTTTTACGCCGCATATTTTCTTGCGGTGGGCGTGCAGCTGCCGTTCTGGCCCGTGTGGCTTGCGGGACGCGGCCTGGGCGCGGCCGAGATCGGCGCGCTCCTGGCGCTCGGCCAATGGATCAAGGTCGCGGCCAATCCGGTGCTTGGGGCATGGGCCGACCGCACGCACGACCGTCGACGCTTCATGGTCCTGCTCGCCGCGGCGGGCGCGGCGGGATATGTCGCCTGCGCGCCGGCGCGCGGCTTTGCCGCGATCCTCGTGCCGAGCCTCGTCGCGGCGGCGGCGATGGCGGCGCTTCTGCCTTTGGCCGACGCGACGGCGCTCGATCTCGGCGCGCGCGGCCGGGGCACGGTCGATTACGGCCGCGTACGGCTCTGGGGCACGCTCGCCTTCATCGCCGCGACGCTTGCGGGCGGGCGGCTTCTCACCGGGCGCTCCAGCGAGTGGGTCCTCGGCCTCGTCATCGCCATCGCCGTGCTGATCGTGCTCGCCGCCGCGCTTATGCCGGGAGCGACGAGCGCCGCCGGGTCGCCGGCGCGTGCACCGTGGCGCACGCTCATCACCAAGCGCAACTGCGTGTTCGTCGCGGCGGCAGCGCTCGTCCAAGGCAGCCACGCCGTCTATTACGCGTTCGGGACGCTCTATTGGCAGGGTCTCGGTCTCACCGACATGACGATCGCCGTGCTCTGGGCTGAGGGTGCGGTGGCGGAAGTGGTGCTGTTCTATGCCGGGACGCGGCTGGTGCGGCGTGCCGGGCCAGGCGCGCTCATAGCATGGGGCGGCGCTGGAGCAGCCGTGCGCTGGAGCTTGACGCCGTTCATTAGCGCGGCGCCGTTACTCGCGCTGGTGCAGCCGCTCCACGCGCTCTCCTTCGCGGCGACGCAGTTGGGCGCCATGCATTATCTCGCGCGCCGCGTTCCGGCGGGCGCGGCCGGGACGGCGCAGTCGCTTTACAGCGCGCTCGTCGGCGGCGCCGGCGCGGGGCTTGCGGCACTCGCGGCCGGCGCGCTCTACGGGAAGATCGGCGGCTTGGCCTATCTCGCGATGGCGGCGACAGCGGCGCTCGGCGCGCTCCTTGCGCTCGTCATTGCGCGCGCGGACTGAGCCCCGCGCCTATTTGCACACGCGGTAGGAGTCCTCGTGCTCGGTCGCAAGCTGGGCCGCGTGCGTGCGGAATTCCGGACCATCGAGTTTCGCCGCCTCGGCCAGGAACGAAGCCGAGCGGGCGCACACCGCCGGGCGCTGCTCGGTGCCCGAGCGCATCGACAGTTCGTTGGCGATCTGGGTCAGGAACTGGTCGAGGCTTGCCTCGGGCTTGTGTGCGCCGGTGCGGCGGAAATGATCGATGAGCTGCTTCTGATACTCCACGATGACATCGCGGTTGCGCACGGTGAAGTCGCGATAGTTCGTGACGTTGCACGTGTCGCTCAGCACCATGAGCTCGGTCTGATAGCGGATCGCCTGGTCGGCTTCGATATCGGCAAGCCGGTAACAGGGCGAGGGCGCGGCCGCTGCGGGAAGGGCCGATGCTGCCGCGAGCACAAGAGCCGCGGCGCCGGCAAGAGCGCGGCGTACGGTGCGCGCCGTCACGGCGCGACCCCGAGCCGCGCGGCCGCCTCGGCGTTGCGGCGCTTGCGGTGAATGCGGTGCGCGATGTGTCCGCACACGAGGAGCACGACAAACAGATAGAGCAGCACGAGACTTACTTGATGCATAACATGACCCATCATGCGCTGCAGCGCGTGGCCGCACAAAAATCCGATGCCGACGAAAGCGCATGCCCAGATGAACGCGGCAAGGAAATTGAACGTCAGGAAGCGGCGCCAGTCGATGCCGCTGACACCGAGCGCAAAGGACGAGAAATTGCGCACACCATAGATGAATCGGAAGCTCAGGATGAAGCCGATGTCGAACCGCTTCAGCCAGCCGAGCGCGCGATCGACGCCGACGCGCCAGTTCGGCCGCCGCGCCATCAGGCGCAGCCCGAAATGCCGGCCGATCCAGAAATAGCACTGGTCGCCGGCGAAGCTCCCGAGCCACGCGGCGACGATGAGCAAGGGCGCGCTCAGGAGTCCCTGCGCAGCGGCGAAGCCCGCAAGAAGTACGAAAGTCTCTCCCTCGAAGAACGTCCAGACCAGAGTAATGAGATAAGACCACGCCCCGTGTTCGAGGATGAAACGTTCTACATCCATCTACCTCGGTTTCCCTCCCGGGCGCGATCCTAATCCGGGAAGACGCGCTAGGTCGAGCGAAGATTCCTGCTAAAGACCGCGGTCGAGCCGGTCGAAATATCTTTTAACCTCGATGAAGATGAGGGCCGCGCACACGATGAAGAGCGCGAGCCCGATGCCGTAGAGCATGCCGCCCACGGCCGCGGCGAGCACCGCGCCCACCAGACCCAGAACCGCGAGAATTGCCACGGTGACGAAGAGCGTGTCGGCTCCCGCCGGGGAGATCGGCAAGAGAAATCCCGCCTCCGTGCCGTCGAACTGCCGCTTCATGCGCACCGCGATCAGCACGACCGCGATTGCGAAGGCGATGAGCCCGGCATCGTAGGTAGCTGCGTCGGCGCTCGCGCTCGCCGTGAAAAGGCCGAAGATTCCCGCTGCGCCGAGAACGAGATAGCCGAGCCACGGGCCGACGAGACGCCAGACCTCCCGAGCCGGCACCGCCGGATCATCGGGTCGCGCGTTTTCGTGCAGTGCAGCAGAAGGAGGTTCGTGGTGCATGGCGGTCGAGTGCATTCTAGATTGAAATAAAGCGCGGCGCACGCCGCGGCAAGAGTCTTGCCCCGGTCGGGCCGGGAGCCGATAGTGGACGCCATGAGCAGGCTGCCGCTGTCCCACCTCAAAGTCATCGATCTCACGCGCGCCCGCGCCGGTCCCACGTGCGCCCGCCAGCTCGCCGACTGGGGCGCCGACGTGATCAAGATCGAGACGCCAGGCGGCGACAGCCTGGGCGGCGAGCGCCATGGGCCCGATTTCCAGAATTTGCACCGCAATAAGCGGAGCATGACCATCAATCTCAAGGCGCCGGAAGGCGTGGAGATTCTGAAGGCGCTGGTCAAGCACGCCGACGTGCTCGTCGAGAATTACCGGCCCGACGTCAAATTCCGTCTCGGCATCGATTACGAGACGCTGAAGCCGCTCAACAAGCGCCTCGTCTACGCGAGCATTTCGGGCTTCGGCCAGACCGGTCCCTATCGCGACCGCCCCGGCGTCGATCAGATCGCGCAAGGGATGGGCGGGCTCATGTCGGTCACAGGCTTGCCGGGGCAGGGGCCGGTGCGCGTCGGCATCCCGATCGCCGATCTTACGACCGGCATGTATTGCGCGCTGGGCGTCCTCATCGCGCTCATCGAGCGCGAAAGCTCCGGCGAGGGACAGTGGGTCGAAAGCTCGCTCCTTGCCACCGAGATCGCCATGCTCGACTTCCAGGCGGCGCGCTGGCTCCTCGCCAAGGAGGTGCCGGGGCAGGCCGGCAACAACCATCCGACCAACATCCCCTCGGGCGTCTTCCGCACGCGCGACGGGCACATCAATATCGCCTCGGCCGGGCAGGAGATGTTCCTGCGCTTCTGCAAGGCGGCGGGGCTCGACAAACTCACCGACGACCCGCTCTTCAACACGCCGAAGCTCCGGCGCCAGAACCGCGACAAGCTCAACGCGATCATGGAGGAAGTGACCGCGACCAAGAACTCGGCCGAGTGGATCGATATCCTCAACCGCGCCGGCGTTCCGTGCGGCCCGATCTACCGCATCGACGAGATGTTCGCCGATCCGCAGGTGAAGCATCTCGGCATCGCACAAGCGGTCGAGCATCCGACCATGGGGCGGCAGGAGCTCGTGGGACAATCGGTGACGCTGAGCCGCACGCCATCGAAGCTCAGGACCGCCACGCCCGAGCGCGGCGAGCATACCGACGCGGTGCTGCGCGAGCTTGGCTACGATGACAAGGCGATAACGCGCCTGCACCAGGAGGGCGTCGTCTGATGAACATGATCTCGCTTCCAACGGAGCGCATGATCGCCGAGGTGGATGGGGCGATCGGTTGGCTCACCTTCAACAACCCGTCGCGCCGCAATGCCGTTTCGATGGACATGTGGCAGGCGATCCCCGAGATCATGGACGCTTTCGAGCGCGATCCGGCGGTGCGCGTCATCGTACTTCAGGGCGCCGGCGACAAGTCGTTCGTCTCGGGCGCCGACATCTCGGAGTTCGAGAAGAACCGTTCCACCGCCGAGGGCGTCGCGCGCTACGAGGAGATCGGCAACCGCGCGCAATCGCGCCTCGTCAATGCGCAGAAGCCGACGATCGCCATGATCCGCGGCTTCTGCATGGGCGGCGGCGTCGGTGTCGCCCTGTCGTGCGATCTACGCATCGCCGCCGAGAGCGCGCAGTTTGGCATCCCCGCGGCAAAGCTCGGCATTGGCTATCGGCTCGATGGTCTGACGAAGCTCATGGCCCTGGTCGGGCCCGCATTCGCCAAGGAGATCTTCTATACCGCGCGCCGCTTCACCGCGGCCGAGGCGCACGGCATGGGCCTCGTCAATCGCGTGTTGCCGGACGGCGAGCTCGAAGGGTTCGTGCGCTCCTATTGCGCCATGATCGCCGAGAACGCGCCGCTCTCCCTCAAGGCGGCGAAGGGGATCGTGACCGAGCTGACGAAACTTCCCGATGAGGTCGATCGCGCGCGGTGCGAAGCGCTCGTAAAGGAGTGCTTCGAGAGCGAGGACTATGTCGAGGGCCGGCGCGCCTTCATGGAAAAGCGCAAGCCGCAATTCAAGGGACGCTAGAGGCTTTACCCACTGTCATTGCGGGCGCGAGCCGAAGCAATCCCTGTGCAGATTGCTTCGTCGCCTCCGGCTCCTCGCAATGACAGTATGAATTCGCGGCCGCTACTTGCCCGGCGGCGGGCCGGGCGGCGGCATGTTGTTGAAGACCTCGGCCGGCAGCACCGTCATCACGAAGACATCGACCTTCTGGCCCGGCCCGAACGGTCCCTCGACCTTGTGGCTCACCGGCTTCAAGCTTTGCAGGTAAGCCGCGATCGCGTTGGCGTCGGCCTTGGTCAAATGACTCAAGCCCTCGTATGGCATGATCGGCGCGAGCTTGCGTCCGTCCGGCCGCATGCCGGTAGTGAACGCAGTGATGATTTGCGCGCGCGTCCAGTTGCCGAGCCCCGTCTCCTTGTCCGGCGTGAGGTTGCGGCCGACGAAGACGCCGAGGCCGGGAATGCCGAAGCCCACGTCCGAGCCGCCGAGATAGCGCGCCATGTCGGGATGGCCGAGGAAATTGCCGGGTGTGTGGCAATCGCTGCAGCCGCCCAAGGTCACGAGATACTTGCCGCGCGCGATCGTGGCCGCGCTGTCGGCCGCCGACGCTCCTTGCGCGAGTGCCAGAAGCGCGGCAGCGAAACCAATGGATGAGATTCCGAGACGGGTCATTCTGATTTTGCGCCTCCCTGCAATAGCGCGCGCACCATGCCGGATTCGTGCGCTCGATGCTACAGAAAACGCCGCCCATGACGGGCCAGACGTGCGGCGCTAATCTCACCTGTCCGCCGTTGCTCCTGGAGCGGTCCCATGCCCGATGCTTCCCGCGATCTCGCTCCGCCGCAGACAGTGCGGCTTTCCGACTATCAGCCGCCCGCCTTTCTCATCGACAGCGTGGCGCTTGCCTTCGAACTGGGTGAGGAGACGACGACCGTGAAGGCGCGGCTCGCGCTGCGCCGCAATTCCGATGCGGCGGATAAAACGGCGCCGCTCAGGCTCGATGGCGAGGAACTCGAATTGCGATCGCTTGTGCTCGACGGCGAGGTGCTCGGCGCCAACCGTTATCGCCTCGAGCCTGGCGCGCTCGTGCTCGAAGGCGTGCCGGAGAAATTCGTGCTCGAGGTCGAGACGCGCATCCGTCCGCAGGACAACACGCAGCTCTCCGGTCTCTACAAATCCGGGGGCAATTTCTGCACCCAGTGCGAGCCCGAGGGCTTCCGCCGCATCACCTATTTCATCGACCGGCCCGACGTGATGACGCGCTTCGAGACCACCATCACGGCCGAACGCGGGCGCTATCCGGTGCTGTTGTCGAATGGCAACCCAGTGGCCGAGGGCGATGCGGACGGGGGACGCCATTGGTGCAAATGGGTCGATCCGCACCCGAAGCCTTCTTATCTCTTCGCTCTCGTCGCCGGCGACCTTGTCGCGCACCGCGACAGCTTCACGACGCGCTCGGGCCGCACCGTGCCGCTCGGCATCTGGGTCAGGCGCGGCGACGAAGACAAGTGCGCGCACGCGATGCAGTCGCTCAAGAACGCGATGAAATGGGACGAGGACCGCTTCGGCCTCGAATACGATCTCGACGTCTTCAACATCGTTGCCGTCAGCGACTTCAACATGGGCGCGATGGAGAACAAGGGCCTCAACATCTTCAATACGAAATACGTGCTGGCGAAGCCCGAAACGGCGACCGACACCGATTACCAGGGCATCGAGTCCGTCATCGGCCATGAATATTTCCATAATTGGACGGGCGACCGCGTCACCTGCCGCGATTGGTTCCAGCTCTCGCTGAAGGAGGGGCTCACCGTCTATCGCGACCAGGAATTCTCGGCCGACCAGGGCTCGCGCGCGGTGCGCCGTATCGGCGACGTGCGCCGCCTGCGCGCGGCGCAGTTTCCCGAGGATGCCGGGCCCTTGGCGCATCCGGTGCAGCCAAAATCCTATCTGCGCATCGATAATTTCTACACCGCGACGGTCTACAACAAGGGCGCCGAGGTCGTGCGCATGATCGAGACGATCGTCGGGCGCGACGGCTTCCGCAAGGGCATGGACCTCTATTTCAAGCTCCACGACAATCACGCCGTGACGATCGAGGATTTCGTCGCCGCGATGCAGGATGCGAACGGCGTCGACCTCGAGCGTTTCCGGCGCTGGTATCACGAGGCCGGAACGCCCGAGATCACGGTCGCGGACCGCTACGATCCCGCGACGCAGAGCTACGAGCTGGTCTTGCGCCAGGAGACGCCGCCGACGCCGGGCCAGCCGCAGAAGGATCCGTTTGTCGTGCCGGTGGCCATGGGCTTCGTGGGGCCCGATGGCCGCGAGCTCGCGGCGTCGGGCGATGGCTCGGCATCAACTCAGGGCGGGACGCGCGTCGTCCTTCTCACGGAGAAGGAGCAGACCTTCCGCTTCGGCGGACTCGCGGTGGCGCCAGTGCCTTCGCTTTTCCGCCGCTTTTCGGCGCCGGTCCGATTGAAGGGGCTGGGCCTCGAGCGGTTGAAGTTCCTGGCCCGCCATGACGGCGATCCGTTCAACCGCTGGGAATCCTCGCAGCAGGTCGCGACCACGATGCTTCTCGACATGGTGGCGGCGATCGGGCGCGGCGGCCATCCGGGCGTCGATCCCGAACTCGTCGCCGAAGCGCGCGCAGCTCTCGATGAGGCGCCGCGCGATCCGGCCTATGCCGCCGAGCTGCTCGGCCTGCCGAGCGAATCCTATCTCGCCGATCAGTTGGAGCGTGTCGATGTCGACGCCATCCATGCCGCGCGCGAGGCGGCGCGTGCCGCGATCGGGCGCGGCCTTGCTGGCGAGTTCGCAGCGCTTCACGACAGTCTCGCCGATCGCGGCCCTTATCGCATCGACGGGCTTTCGATCGGCAAGCGGCGCCTGCGCAATACAGCGCTTGCATATCTCGCGGTCGAGGGCGGCGAGGATGGCGTCGCCCGCGCCAAGGCGCAGTTCGACGCCGCCGGTAACATGACCGATGGTCTCGCGGCACTCGCCGTCCTTGCCGATCTCGAGCACCCGGCGCGGATGGAGGCGCTCGACCGCTTCTATGCACGCTGGGCCGGAGACGACCTCGTCATCGACAAGTGGTTTGCGCTCCAGGCCATGTCGCGCCTTCCGAGCACGCTTGCGCGCGTGCGCGAGCTTGCGCGCCACCCCGCCTTCGACCGCAAGGTGCCGAACCGCATCCGTGCCCTCGTCTCGGCCTTTGCCGAGGGCAATCAGGTGCGCTTCCACGACCGCAGCGGCGCGGGCTACGATTTCCTCGCCGACGAGGTCATGGCGCTCGATCCGAAGAACCCGCTGATGGCGGCGCGGCTGTTGCAGCCGCTGGGTCATTGGCGGCGCCAAGATCCGTTGCGCCAGAAGCTGATGCGGGGCGCGCTCGAACGCGTGCTGGCGCTCCCCGGCCTCAGCAAGAATACTTACGAGATCGCGACGAAGAGCCTGGCGTAACCGGGCTGAGGGTCAACGAGAAAGGGAGACAGGATATGAAGCTCTATATGCATCCGGCCTCGACGACGAGCCGGCCCGTCATGCAGTTCATCGCCGACGAGAAGATCCCGTGCGAGCAGCAGGTGGTCGATATCTTCAAGGGCGAGCATGTGGGCGACGCGTATACGCGGATGAATCCGAGCAAGCTCATCCCGATGCTCGAGGACGGCGACTTCCGCCTCACCGAGAGCGCCACCATCCTGCGCTATCTCGCGGAGAAGACGGGCTCAAAGGCCTATCCGCAGGAGCTTCACGCGCAGGCCCGGGTCAACGAGGCGCTCGACTGGTTCAATTCGCAGTTCTATCGCGATTGGGGCTATGGCTATGTCTATCCGCAGGTCTTTCCGAACCAGAAGCGCGAGGACCCGGCGGCGCAGTCGAGCGTCGTCGCCTGGGGCGGCAACAAGGCGAAGGACTGGCTCAAGGTGCTGAACGAGCATTTCCTCGGCGGCGGCAAGGCGTGGCTCACCGGCCCCGACATCTCGATCGCCGATTATTTCGGCTTCGCGCTCGTCACTGCGGGCGAGCTCGTTCATGCTGATCTCGCCCCCTACCGCAACGTGACGCGTTGGATCGGCGCCATGAAGGCGCGCCCGAGCTACGCCGAGGTCTACAAATTCTTCAACGGCTTCTGCGATTCGACCAAGGCGCAGAAGTTCGCTGCGCTCTAGCTAGACGGTGCTGCCGGCATCGACCGTGAGGACGATGCCGGTGATGCTCTTCGCGTCGTCGCTCAAGAGGAACGCGACGGCGCCGGCCACGTCGTCGGCGTCGGCAAGGCGGCGCAGCGCGCTGCGCCGCACGATCCGCTCGCGATCCTCGGGCGAGAGACTCTCCGTCATGTCGGTGTCGATGAAGCCGGGCGCGACGGCATTGACCGTGATGCCCGCTGTACCCACCTCGCGCGCGAGCGCGCGCGTCATGCCGATGAGCGAAGCCTTGGTCGCGCTGTAGGCGGCGAGGCCGCTGAAGCCGGTTGCCGCGGTGATCGAGGCGATGTTGACGATGCGCCCGCCGCTGCCGGCCGCCAGCATCGCGCGCACTACGTGCCGCGTCATGACGAGCGGCGACAGCGTGTTGAGTCGCACCACGCGCTCGATCTCGACCTCGCGCATCGTGGCGAGAAGCCCGCTCGGGCCGATCGCTGCGTTGTTGACGAGCCCGAAGATCGGCCCGAATTCCTTCCTGATGCCTTTGACGAGGGCGGCGATGCCCGCGATGTCGGCGAGATCGAACGCGCGGAAGGCGATCTTGCCGCCCGCGGCAGCTGCCTTGAGCGGCGCGCTTTCGTGCCGCGCGACGGCGATGACGCGATGGCCCGCCGCCGCGAGCTTCTTCGCCATCGCCAATCCAAGGCCGCGGCTGCCGCCGGTGACGATGACGTTAGCCATGGCCGCGGTCGATCTTGCCGGAGGACGCGACGCCGAGCGAGGGTACGAGGCGGATCGCGGCCGGCACCTTGTGGCGCGCGAGCGAGCGGCGACACGTTTCGAGGATCTCGCCCTTCAGCGCCTCGTCGGCGGCCTTCTCTTTCGCCACCACCTCGGCAACGACGACGGCGCCGGTGAACGGGTTCCGGCGCGCTTTCACGAGCGACATGGCGACGGCAGGATGGGAATTGATGACCGCCTCGACCTCCTCGGGATGCACCTTCTGGCCGCCGACATTGACGATGCCGTCGCGCCGGCCGGCGAAGTAGTAGCGATCGCCGAGCGGCTCGACCATGTCGCCTGTATCGACGAAGCCGTCGGGCCCGGCGAGGGAGCCGCCATCGAGATAGCGCTTGGCGTTGCGCGAGGAGCGGATGCGGAGCGAGCCGTCGACGACGCGCAGCTCGACGCCGCCATCACGCCCTGTGAGCACGCTTGCGGGAAATCCCGCGCGCCCGTCATTGACCTCGAAGGCGAGGCCCGCCTCGGTCGAGGCGAAGGCGTGCGCGAGGCGCGCGTCGGGATAGAAGGCGGCAAGCCGGTCAAGGATCGCCTGGTCGGCGATTTCGCCCGATAGCCGCACATAGTGTGGCGCGAAGCCGCGCGCGGCGGGGCTCATCAGCGCGCGGCGCCAATGCGACGGCGTGCCGGAGATGTGCGTCACGCCACGCGCCGAGGCGCGCGCGAGAAAATCCGCTGTCGGCTCATCCGCGCTCGAAACCACCATTGATCCGCCGCCGATCATCGCGCGCAGGAAGATCTGCAGGCCGCCATAGCGCCTGATGTCATAGAATGTGCTCCACACGACCGGGCTCTTGGCGCGCGCAGGGCCGCCGAGCGTGCCGAGATCGTGTACCACAAGCTTCGGTACGCCGGTCGTGCCCGAGGTGAGCAGGATCCATTCCGTGATCTCGGCGGCCGAACGCGGTGCGGAGTCGGGTGTGAGCGCCGTGCCGCACGGCACCACGCGGAGGCCGAGTGCCACGGGATCGCTTTCATCGCTGACGATCGCCTCGGCCTCGGCCGTCGCAGCAATCGACGCAAGATGCGCGGGCGGCACGCCGGGCGGGACGAGCACCATCCGCCGCGCCAGCCCGTCGAGCTCGATCATGGCGAGCGCCGCGGCAAGCTGATCCTTCGTGGCGAGGAGAACGGAGCGCGCGCGCAATGATTGGCGCGCGCCGCCGAGGCTTGAGCTGGTCGCGAGATCGGCGAGCGCTGTCGTGGCCGACGCGCCAGCGAGGAAGCGGTTGCCAAGATTGCCCGCGTCGCTCAGCGCGCGCCAGAGCGAGCCGTGCTCACCCGCCGGCGTCGTCATAGCACTTGATAAAGTCCCCGAACGTGATCGGCAGCTCGACCTCATCGGCGGCGCTGAACGGATCGAGGCCGAGCTCGTCCTCCAGTCGCGCAACAATGGTCGCGAAGCACAGCGAATCGAGACCGGAATCGAGCAGCAGGAGATCGTCCTTGAGCGGCGCGAGCGTCTTCTTCTGCTCCTTCGCAACCTGCTGGAACGCCGCGATGATGGCGGGCCGGGCCGGCATCCTCACGCCTCCTTGGCGAAGGAGGGATCGAGCTGATGCATGAGGCGCATGTGCATCTTCCATTCGAGCCCGCCGGCGGGGGCGCCGCCTTGGCGCTCCGCCATCTGGCGATAGGTGTGCTCGCAAATGTCGCGCGGCACGCGGCGCGCGGGCACGCCCGTCGACAGGATGCGCACCTGCGTCTCGCAAGCGCGCAAGAGCTTGTCCATATAGGTGAAGGCTTCGCCGATCGTGCGCCCGACGGTCAGAAGCCCGTGGTTCTCCATGATCATCGTATGTTTGTCGCCGAGCTCTTCGATGATGCGCGGCGCCTCGTCCGCTTCCTGTGCCAAGCCTTCGAACGGGTGATAGCTCACCGTGCCATAGAGCGCGCAGCTTTCCTGGTCGTAGAACTGCAAGCCTCCCTCGAGCGCGGAGACGATGACGCCCTGCATCGAGTGCACATGGATGGTGCAGTTGATCTCGGGCTTCTCGCGCAGGATCGCGCTGTGGAAATTCAATCCGGCCGGGCCCGGCCGCAGATCGGTGTTGGTGAGCACCTTGCCGTCGCGATCGAGCTTCAGAAGGTTGGCGGCCGTGATCTCCTGCCAGCCGATGCCGCGCGGGTTCATCAGGAAATTATCGCTGCCGTCGAGGAGACGCGCGGTCATGTGGTTGTTGATGCCGCGGTTCCAGCCGTAGTGATAAGCCGCGCGAAAGGCCGCGGCGAGCTCGACCCGCGTCTCCCATTCCGAAGCGCCGTTCACGTCGTTCCTTGCCGCCATGGCACGCTCCTCGCGCTTATCCGCCGTCTCGTGGCATTTATATCATAGAGCGACTAGGTTGGGATGGCGCTGTCGATAGGGCTGGGAATTGGCCACTGAACGGTTGACCGTCGCCGGGATCGAACTCGAGGCGCTGCGCCTGGGGCAGGGGCCGAAGCTCCTGCTGTTACACGGATTTGACACGATCGCGCCCGACGCGCCCTTCCTTGAGCTGTTGGCGCGTCGCTACGAGATCCTGGCACCCTCGGTGCCTGGCTTCGGACGCTCGCCGCGGCCCGACGATCTGTGCACGGTTTACGATCTCGTCCATCTTTATCTTGCGCTGATCGCGCGGCTCGGCGGTGCGGCGCACGTCGTAGGATTTTCGTTCGGCGGCTGGCTCGCCGCCGAGATCGCGGCCGCGTCGTGCCACAATATCGCGAAGCTCGTTCTGGTCGATGCGCTGGGAGTGAAGATCGGCGGGCGCGAGACGCGCGACATCCTCGACATCTTCAACACGCATCCGCGCGAGGTGATGAAGCGGCGCTGGCATGATCCACGCCACGCGCCTGACTACAACGCGCTTCCGGACGATGCGCTCGTGCAGCTTGCACAGAACCGCGAAACGCTTTGCCTCTATGGCTGGCAGCCCTACATGTACAACCCGCGCCTCAACCGGTGGCTCGCGCAGATCTCGGTGCCGACGCTGGTGCTGTGGGGCGCCGAGGACGGCATCGTCGCGCCCGCTTACGGCAAGTCTTATGCCGCGCTCATCCCCGGCGCGCGCTTTGCCACGATTGCTGCGGCCGGGCACCATCCCGAGATCGAGCAGCCGCGCGCCTTCGTCGACGCGGTCTTCGGTTTTCTCGAGCACTGAGGCATCGGGAGACGCGCCATGGACGCCTGGTGGCAATGCGAAATCCCCTACCCCTTCGTGCCCCAGCACGTGCTCGAGGCCGCCGATTCGGTGCGCGCGAGCCTGCCGAGCCAGTACTGCGACCCACAGATCGCCGCCGATCTCTTCGAGGAGGTGATCGACGAGTTTCTGCTCTGCGACGATCTTGGCATGAACGTGCTCGCGATCGAGCATCATGCCGGCATCAATTCGCTTCTGTCCTCGAACCCGATGCTGGTCGGCATCCTCGCGCGCCAGACGCGCAAGGTCCGCATCCTGAGCCTCGGTACGCTCGTCTCTTTGCGCCACGACCCGGTGCGCGCGGCCGAGGAATATGCGACGGCGGACGTCATCTCGCGCGGCCGGCTCGAGATCGGCTTCGTCAAATCGGGCGGCAGCGAGATGGCGTCCGCGAACGCCAATCCGGTCGGCAATGTCGAGCGCTATTGGGAAGCGATCGACCTCATCACCAAGGCGCTCTCCTCGCATGACGGGCCCTTCAGCTGGGAGGGGAAGCATTTCACGCACCGCCACGTGAATGTCTGGCCGCGGCCGTGGCAGAAGCCGCACCCGCGCATGTGGTCGGCGACGGGCGATCCCGAGACCGCGGCCGAGGTCGGTCGCCGCGGGCTCGTCCACGTGCTGATCCTGCGCGGGCCCGAGGGCACAAAGCGCGCTTACGCCGCCTATCGCAAGGCGCGCGCGGAAGCGGGATTGGCCAAGCTCTCGACCGAGAATTTCGCTTACGCTGCGATGGTCTATGTCGGCGATACCGACGAGGAGGGCGTGCGCGTCGGCAGCAAGCTTCTGTGGTTCCTCAACACGAGCCTCAAATCCGCGCCGCAATTCTCGAAGTTCCTGCCGGGCACGATCCCGCCGCGCTTCGCGCCGCAGATCTATCGCACCGCGCCGCGTGACGAGCCGGCGACGGCCTCGCTCGCCAACGCGGAAAAGGGCGTGGCGCCGGCCGGCGTCAATGCGCAGCGCCTCATCACCATCGACACGGAACAGGCGATGGCGCAGGGCATTCTGTTCGCCGGCAATCCTGACAGCGTCTATCGCCAGATCATGGATTTCCATGACCGCGTCGGCGGCTTCGGGCACTTGTCGCTCATTGGCCGCAGCGGCTTCATGACGCATGCGGAGTCGGAAAAGGGCATCCGCCTCTTCGCCAACGAGGTGTTGCCGCGGCTCAGGGCGGTGAAGCCGTTCACGCCGGACTGAGCGCCTAGCGCTTTAGAAACGTGTCGAGAAAACCGACCGCGTCCTTGCCCCAGACGGGGATGCCCTCGGCCGCGAACAGCAGATGGCCGGGCGCGATGCGGGCTTCAGGATGGGACGGCGAAAAGGGCGGGTACATGACGGCCCGGCTCGGTCCGCCCGGCGGCAGGCCCTGCGCAAGGTTTGGGATGGCCTCGGGGGCGGCATCGTTCTCGGCGTCCATCATCAGCACGGGGCAATTGGCCGTGCGCACCGCGTCGGCGAGGGCTTGTCGCAAGGGGGCGCTGAAGCGCCAGGTCAGCACGCCGCCCGCCTGGTCGACTGCGGCCTTGAAGATCTTGCTGCGGGCGATCGCGAACAGCGTGACGATCCCGCCGAGCGACCATCCGACAATGCCGAAGCGGTTACGATCGACGAACGGCTGCGCCGCCAGGAAATCGGCGCCGGCGAGCACATCGTCGGTCTCCGCCTCGCAGCGCCCGACTACGATCGGTCCGGTCGCGTTGCCGACCGTCTCCGACCAGCTCGGACCGTCCGATTTGCCGTAACCGCGCCGCTCGGGCACCAGCACGGCATAGCCCGCGCTGACATAGAGCCCGGCGAGCCGCACCCAAGGTACCGGCCGGCGCTCGAGCCCGGCGCGCGAGCCGTGATTGTAGATGATCGCGGGGAACGGGCCGGCGCCGGCGGGGCGGTAGAGATAGGCCTGAATGCGGAGCGCGCCGCTCGGATAGAAGACCTCGCTGTAAGGCTCGGCCTGCGCACGGCAAGGCGCCACGGCCGCTGCCGCGCCGAGGCCAGCAATGATGCGGCGGCGCGTCAGCTTCAATGCGTGAACCACAAGCCGGTGCCGGTCAACGCGTATTCGCGGTCGCCCGCCCGCATCGCTTGCTCCTCGATCTCCTCTATTATAAGTCCGTTCCGAGGCAGCGGGCAGGGAGTGGGAGGAGCGCATGGGGCGTGAGCACGGACAAGCCGGCAGCATTGTGATCCTGGGCGGCGGGCTGGCCGGTCTTGCGACGGCGCATGCGCTCGATACCTTCGGCTTCGAGACCGAGATTTTCGAGGCTGCGCCCGCCTTGGGCGAGATCGGCGCCGGCATCAACACGAGCCCGCAGGCGGTGAAGGCGCTGCGCGCGATCGGTCTCGGCGACAAGATCGCCGCCATCGGCAATACCTCGCAAGGCACCTTTACGCGCAACATGCAAACAGGCGAGCCGCTCGAGTTCACCGACCGCTGGGCGGCCGCGGCGCGCTACGGCGCCCCCTACTACACGTTCCACCGCGCCGATCTCATGGATGCGCTCGCGAGCGGGATCGATCCCGCGCGCATCCATCTCGATCATCGCCTTGTCGGTATCGACGAGCAGCCGTCGGGGATCGTGCTGCAATTTGCCAACGGCGCCGAGCGCGAAGCCGATTACGTGATCGCCGCCGACGGCATCAATTCCGTCGTACGCCGTGCGCTCTATGGCGACGACAATCCAACCTACACCGGCCAGATGGTATGGCGTTCGCTTCTGAAAGGGAGCGACGTGCCGCGCGAGATCATGGAGCCTTCGGGCCATATCCAGTGGCTCGGGCCCGGCTGTCACCTCCTCGCGTACTATTTGCGCGGCACCGAGGTCATCAACATCGTGACGCAGGAAGACACTGACAAATGGGTCGAGGAAGGCTGGTCGACGCCGGGCGATCCCGACGAGATGCGACGCAGCTTCCCCAATCCCGAGCCCCGGCTCGAGAAGGTTCTGAGCATCGTCACGCGCTGTTCGAAATGGGGTCTCTTCACGCGGCCCTTGACCGAGAACTGGGGGCGCGGGCGCATCCAGCTCATCGGCGATGCGGCGCACGCGATGCTGCCCAATGCGGGGCAGGGCGCGTGCATGGCGTTCGAGGACGCCTATACGCTGGCGCGCTGGCTCGACGCCGAGCGCGGCGATCCCGAGGCGGCATTCGCGGGTTTCCGTCGCATCCGTATCCCGCGCGTGCACGGGGTACAGCGGCTCTCCTTCGCGCTCGCGAAGTTCAAGCACATGCGCGACCGCGCGGCGCAGAAGGGCGTGATCGCCCAGACGAAGACCGGCCGCGGCGTCAGCACCGAATGGGTCTGGGCCTACGATCCGGTCGAGGGCTGGAACAAGCCGCCGACCGTTCCCGCCATCGATTGAGTGCTACGCGCGCTTCGGCACGTAGCCGTAGCGCAGATTGCTGCGCGCGGGGCCCAGCTCCTCGTAGCGCCGCTTGATCGCGGCGTAGCGGTCTTCGCTCGCACGCTCGGCATGGCGGTTGTAGCCGTAGAGCCGCGCCGAGTTGTCGCCGAAGATCGCGCTCTTGACCGGGCCGTCCGCGGCGCCCAAGGGCGCGAAACCATGCTCCTCGCGCATGTCCTCCGGAATCTCGAGGCGCCGGAATCCCTCGATCTGCCATTGCGGCGAGCCGGTCCAAAGCGCGTCGGTACCCCACACGACATGGTCGGCGCCGAGCCCTTTGATCAGCGTGCCGAAGATCGCCGCGGCAAGGCGCGGCTCGGCGACGAGCGTATAGGCCACGACCTGTCCTAAATCGCCATAGACATTGGAGACGCCGTATTTCTGCGGAATCTCGGCGAGGTCGCTCACCCATGAGATGCGGCCGCTCTTGGTCCACTCCGCCATGCCCTCCTCGGGCGTGCCGCCGCCGACCCAGCGGTAGCCCGAGTGGTAGACGATGAAATTGAGCTGCGGCCAATCTTTTGCCGCCTTGCCGACGTCGCTTACGTCGGCATAGGGGCGCAGATGCGGGAACTGTTTTTCGACCGCAGGCGCGAAGAGGCCTTTGTGGATGCAGACGTTGCGGATGCCGGACTTGGCGAACTTCTCGTAGGCCGGATACATCAGCTTCTCGTCGTCGAGCCGATAGGGATAGTGGCTCGTCTCCTTGTGCGTGTTGTCGCCAACCGTGTAGCCCTTCCAGGAATCAGGCTTGTAGACCTCGATCCCCTGGTCGATCGCCTCGAGCCAGCCGGGCTGGCCGGGGGTGATGGTGAAATGCGCGAACATGCGCTTCGAGCCGGCGTCCGCATTGACCTTGGCGCGCGTCTTGAACACCTGGTCCTGCGGCAGGAACCAGTCCTGCGGAATTTCCGAGGGCGAGTTCGTGAGCAGCACGATCTTGGTGTCGCTGTCGAGAAACAGTTCCTTGAAGTAGTTGGCGAACTTCAGATCGTCGAGATTCTGGCTCGCTTCCTTGCCGACGAGTTCGGGGTTCCACCCCATCTTGCCGACCGCAGCGCGCCCGCGCAGGAACTGATCGAGCCGCGTATCGTCGCGCAGGAAATGCGTGTGCATATCCATGATGAACTGGCCCTTCAACGCGTCGGCGCGCGCGTCCGCCATCTCGGGCGTCGCCGCTTCCGCCTCGTTCACGTCGAAGATCGGCCCGAACACCTGATTCATCGCGACGAACGAGGTGGCCATACCGGCCGCAGTCTCGAAGAAGCGCCGGCGCGATAGGCCAAGTTTCTTGGCGCTCGCCGCACCCATCTCCTTGACGCGCGCCTCGACCTCCTTTTGGCGCGCGCTCTGCGGCGGCGGAAAATACTCCTCGCTCGACACGATCTGCGTCGGCACGGGGGCGGCGAACGTGGTGGTCTCGGCCGGCTGGAGCCGCGCAAGATCGTCTTCGCTCAGGAATTTCATGGCGTCCTCCGATTTTCGATCGCGAGACGGCTTGGGCGCTCTGCGGCGCCTCACGCCATGTTGAAGACGCGCAGCGAATTGTCGCGCACGAGCTTGCGCTTTTCCGCCTCTTCGACGCCGGCCGTCGCCTTCGCCACGAACTCCTGCGATTTGGGCCAGGTCGAGGCGAAGTGCGGATAGTCCGACGCCCACATGAGGTTGCCGACGCCGATCTCGTGACGCATCGGCACCGCCTCCGGCTCGTCGATGAAGCCGACGAAAACCTGGCGCCGGAAATATTCGGAGGGCTTCAGCGAAAGCTTCGTCGGCCAGCTATTGACCTGGAGGCTGCGCAAGCCCGCATTCATGGCCTTGTCGAGCCGGGCAACGAGCGAGGGGAAGAAGTCGATGCCGTTTTCGGCACTGATGAATTTGAGGCGCGGGAAGCGCTCGAGCACGCCCGAGCAGATGAGATGCGCAAGCGTGCGCTCGGCCTCATGCTGGCGCAGGACGCCGAAGAGACTCATCGCCGGGTTCCAATAGGCGATGGCGAGGCGGCTTTCCTCAGCGCCAGTGATGGCATGAAGCACGATCGGCAGGTTATGCGCCTCGGCCGCGGCCCAGATCGGATCATAGAGCGGCAGGCTGTAGGGCCGGTCGGGCGGCGGCGACAGCGCGATCATAAGCCCCTTGTGGCCAAGCTTCGCCGCGCGCTCGATCTCCTTCACGGCTTCGGCCGGATCCTCGATCGAGATGAGCGCAAGCCCGACAAGGCGCCGCCGGTCGTGGCTGATATAGTCGCCGAGCCAGTCGTTGTAGGCGCGGAACACGGCGCGTTGCAGCTCCGCGTCCGTGAGCCAGAACATGCGGAAGCCCAAGGTCGGATGCAGAACCTCGCCGTCGACGCCGTCGAGGTCCTGGTCCTTGAGCCGCGCTGCCGGATCCCAGCCGCCGGGGAGCGCGTCCTCGTAACGGCTCGCGCGCACCTGGAATTGGCTCTTGTCCGCGTTGTTGCCGCTGGCGGCCGCCGAGGCGAGCCCGATCGACACGGGATGCGGCGGAAAACCCTCGTAGATCAGGTAATCCTGGCGTCGCCCGTCCTTCTCGCGGGTGTCAACGAAGGGTGCGCGGTAGGAGAATTTTCGCTCGATCCGCTTCACCCACAGGTCCGGCGGCTCGCTGACATGGGAATCGCCTGAGAAGAGTTTGTAGTCGCTCATCGGCACCACCCTCGCTTTCCCGGCCCGATAATCATCTCCCGAGCAGGGCAAAACGCAACCCCGTCGTTCGCTCCATCCATGCTATTGTCTGGATCGAAGTGCCGGCAATGGGGGGGGCGGTATGGCGCTTACGCTCTATCACAATGACATGTCCGTGTGCGCGCAGAAGGTGCGCTTCACGCTTGCGGAAAAGGGGCTCGCCTACGAGGACCATCATCTCAATCTGCGAGCCGGCGACCAGAAGACACCGGAATATCTGAAGCTCAATCCCAACGGCTATGTACCGACGCTCGTCCATGACGGCTTCGTGGTCTGTGAATCGACCGTCATCTGCGAATATCTCGACGACGCGTTCCCAGCGCCGCCTCTGAAGCCCGCGGATGCGCAGGGACGCGCGCGTATGCGCGGCTTCACGAAGTTCATCGACGCCGCGATCTTTCCCGCGACCGGCGTCGTCTCGATGTCGATCGCGTTTCACCATCAATATTCGCCCGACGTCTTCGCAAAGATGGAAGCGGCGCGGCCCGGGTGGCTTGCGAATTTCCGCAATCTCCAGAAGGGGGCCGAGAACCCGGCCTTTCCCGCGGCAATCCGACGTCTCGACAAGATGCTGGCCGACATGGAGGGGGCGCTCGAAGCGCACGGCAGGCCGTGGCTCACAGGCGACATGTTCACGCTCGCCGACATCGGCAATGCGCCCTATGTGACGCGGCTCGACCATCTGCAATTCCTAGCGGCGATGCTGGCGCGGCGCCCGCGCACTGCGGGCTGGTATGAGCGCATCAAGGAGCGCCCGGGCTATCGCGAAGCTCTCGCCAAATGGTTCAACGCCAAATACCTGCCGCTGATGGCGGAGAAAGGCGCGGAGGCGTGGCCGCGCGTCAAGGAACTGCTCGCGGCATGAGCAGCGGAGAAGGGAGAAGAAACATGAAGCGGACTGCGTGGAGATGGCTGATGGCCGCGGCGGGGTTGGCGCTTGCGGCGCCGGCATCGGCGGACGAGCTTGTGCTCAAATTCGCGACGCTCGATGTACCGCAGGCGCATCTCAACGTCCGCGTCCACCATCCCTGGGCCGAGAAGATCAACAAGGAGGCGAAGGGCCTCTTCCGCATCGAGGTGTTCGACGGCGAGGCGCTGGCGAACCAGGGCAACATCTATAACCAGGTGGTCAGCAACGTGGTGCAGATCGGGTGGGGCCTGCCGAGCCTTGCCGGCAAGTTCCCACTGCTCCAGGTCGCGGCGCTGCCTTATCAGACGACGGCGGATTCCGAGGTCTCCTCGACCGCGCTGTGGCGTCTCTACAAGACCGGCCTGCTCGACCAGGAATTCGACCAGGTCGTGCCGCTGAAGCTCATTGTCTTTCCGCAATCGGGGGTGCAGTTCCGGAAGCAGCCGCAAACGCTCGACAATTTGAACGGCCTCAAGGTCATCGCCGGCAGCAAGATCACCTCGCAGATCGTCCAGAAACTCGGCGGCGCGCCGCTGTCGTTCCGGATCGACGAATATTACGAGACCCTGCAGCGCGCAACTGCCGACGGCGTGGTGGTGGGCTGGACGGCGTTCAATCCCTTCAAGCTCGCGGAGGTGACGCACTATCACCTCGATGCGCCCCTGGGCGGCGAGACCGGCTACATCTTCATGGCGCGGAAGGAGTGGGATTCGCTTCCCGACGGCGTGAAAAAAGTTCTCGCGGCAAATTCGGGCGAGCCCGAGAGCCGCGCCTTCGGCCACTTCTGGGACGAGGTGGTGAAGGAGGGCAAGGACAATACGATGAAGCTTTCGGGCCACACGCTCCTTCATCTCACGGCCGCACAGGAGAAGGCGTGGCACGACAAGATCGCGCCGATCGCCGACGACTGGGCGAAATCCATGCCGGGCGGCGACAAGGTGCTCGCGACCTACAAGGAGCTCATCGACAAGGTCAAGGCAGGGAGCTGAGCCGGCGGCGCTACTGCGCCATGGTCGAGACGAGCCAGAGCGCGATGCCAGGGAACGCCACCAGCAGCGCGAGCTTGACGAGATCGGCCACGACGAAGGGCGCCACTCCCTTGTAGACGGTCCAGATCGACACGTCCGGCTGGATGCTCTTCAGCACGAACACGTTGAGCCCGAGCGGCGGGTGGATGAGGCCGGTCTCGACCACGCAGATATTGATGATGCCCCACCACAGAATGTCGTAGCCGAGGCTCTGCACGAGCGGCGTCACGATCGGCACGGTGATGACCATGACGGCGAATGATTCCATCACCGCGCCGAGCAGGAGATAGGTTACGAGGATCGCCGTCATGATCTCGGTCGGTGTCCAGTCGAGATGCGACATGAGTTCGGTCGCGCTCTCCGTGAGGCGGCTGACGCCGACCACGAACGAGAAAATCTGCGCACCGAAGATGAGGCCGTAGATGAGCGCCGTCGTTGCCGTCGTCGCCGCCATCACATGCCAGAAATTCCGGCCCTTGAGCTTGCCGCGCCAGAGCGCGCACAGGAACGATTCAAAGGCGCCCACCGCGGCCGCCTCGGTGACGGTGAAGAAGCCGAAATAAACGCCGCCGAGCACGCTCCCGAAAAGGAGCGCCGCGGGCCCGCACCGCCGCAGCGCGGCCCAAAGCTGCGCCGCTTCGTCGGCCGCGCGCACTGGCGCCGACTGCGGCGACACGCGGACATAAATCGCGATCGTCACGAGATAGAGCGCGAAGCCCAAAAGCCCGGGCCCGATCGCCGCGACGAACAGCTGGCCGATCGAGGCTTGCGACAGCAGCGCAAAGAGGATGATGACGCCCGAGGCCGGCGGCAGGAGCGCGCCAAGGCTGCCGCCGGCGGCGCACACGCCGGTTGAGAAGGCCGGCGAATATCCGCGCGCCTGCATCTCGGGGAGCGCCACTTTGCCGACCGTTACGGTCGTGGAGACGGAATGGCCGGTGAGCGCGCCAAAGCCGGCGCAGCCGGCGATCGTCGCAAGCCCGAGCCCGCCGCGCAGCCGCCCCAGCACTACGTGCGCGAGGCGGTAGATATCCTCGGCGACGTTGGCGACCTGGGCGAAGCTGCCCATCATGAGGAAGAGCGGCAACGTTGCGAGCTGGGGGCTGCCGAGAAAATCCGTCACCTCGGTCGAGGCGGCGCTCAGCGAGGGCCAGATCCCGACGAAGAGCGCCGAGCTGATGACGCCGACGATGCCCATGATCGCCGCGATCGGAATGAGCACGAGCGTCAGGAGCCACATCACGACGAAGATGAGCGTCAGCGTCAGCCCGACATGGCTCCCGGCCCAGGAGGCGATGGCGTCGATGTTGGCGATCCAAAGCCAGGCAATCCCCATGACCGCCGCCGTCGTCACGGCGGCGCCCAGCATGCCGCCCGGCCCATACGCCATCGCGCGACGCATGTCATTGAGCACGATGACCGCCTGCAGCACGACGCCGAAGGCAAAGAGCGCCGAGACGGCATACATGAACGGCGCCTCGGCCAATCCCAATATCACCGTGCTCTTGCCGTCTTCGGCCATGGCGCCGGCGTAGATCCAGATACCGACCGCCAGTGCGCCATAGAAGAGCCAGAGGGACGCGCCGCCCAGTACCTCGAACCAGGCGTGAAGGCGCGGGCTGAAATAGCGCGCGACAAGATCGATCTTGAGGTTGACGCGCTGCATCATGCCGGCCGGAATGCAGGCGGCGATCGCCACCGAGAACGTCATCTGCACGATCTCGTTGATGGCCGGAACTGGCTCGTTGGCGATCCAGCGCAGCGCGACATCGACCATGATCACGGCGGCGACGAACAGCATGCCGCACACGCACGCGATCGCGACCACACGCGAAAGCGCACCAAGCCATTGCTCGAGCTGATCGAGAAGCGCTGGCGCTTCGCGCGCGATAGCTGGTTCGGCTTCGCCGACCGTCACGCCGTTCCTCCCCGTTCTTTTGCCGCGAAGTCTACTCTGAAGCGGCCACGCGGCCAAATTTCTTGCGCCGGGACATGCGGCATTGCGCCTCTTACCGCTCGGCGCAGGCTGCGGTACAGTCCTGCGCCAAATCAATATCTCTGATATTTTCCGAGAGAACGGCCGGACCATGCCCAACATCACTCATGCCGAGGCGATCGCGCGTGCGCGCAAGGTAGCGGAGGTCTGCGCCAAGAATGCGACCGCGGTCGAGAAATTGCGCCGCATGCCTGCCGAGAATGTCGAGGCGATGATGGCATCCGACCTCGTCGGCCTCATCATCCCGCAGGAGCGCGGCGGCTATGGCATCGACAGCTGGATGATGGTCGCCGACGTCGTGGCCGAGGTCGGCCGCGCGTGCGGCTCGAGCGGCTGGTGCTTCGATCTCCTGATCCAGCATCACTGGGTGCTGGGCATGTTTCCGGCCGAGGCACAGGAGTTCGCGTTAAAGAACGATCCGCGCCCGAAGATCGGCACCTCGTTCATGCCGGTTGGCAAGGCGGCACCGGCGCCAGGCGGGTTCCGCCTTAGCGGCGACTGGAGCTTCTCCTCGGGCGTCGATCATTGCGACTGGGCGATCCTGGGCGCGCCGGTCATCTCCGAAGCGGGCGGCGGCGGGCCGCCCGACATCCGCTTTTTTCTCCTCGGCCCCGGCGAGTTCAAGCCGCACGACACGTGGAACGCTGTCGGGCTCAAGGGCTCGGGCAGCAACAACGTCGTCGTCAAAGACGTCATCGTGCGCGAGGAGCATACGCTGCGCGCCACCGATTTCGCCTCTGGCCGCGCGCCGGGAACGAAGGCCAACAAGGGCGTGATGTTCCGCGAGCCCGGCTATGTCGCGTTCCCGTTCGGCATCTTCTGTCCGATGCTGGCGATCGCACGCGGCGCGCTCGACGCTTATGCCGCCTTTGCCAAAGGCCGCACGCCCGGCATGGGCCGCGACCCGGTCTTGCAGCTCTACAACGCTCAGCGCTCACTCGGCGAATCGGCGGCCGAGATCGACGCGGCCTATCTTCTCGCCAAGGACAATGACGAGAAGCTCCGCCAAGGTCTGCCAGGCGGCGAGAACGACGTCGTCGCCATCCGGCGCAATTTCACGCTCGCCTCGCGCCTGGCCATGCGCGCGGTCGACCGCGTGTTCGAACTCACCGGCGCACGCGGCATCCTCGACGACAACCCGATGCAGCGCTTCTGGCGCGACGTTCACGCGGCCGGCAACCATGTCGCCTTCGGCGTCGACAACAGCTATGTCTCGGCCGGCGCGCACCTGCTCGGCATGCCGGTGCCGGGCGCGCATTGAGGGAGATCACGATGCCCCGCATCGATGTGCATCATCATCTGGCGTCGCCGCGCTCGGTCGCCATGCTCGCGGACCATTTGGGCGCGTCGCTATCGCAGGCGATGACCGCGTCGCGCGCGCTCGAGGATATGGACAAAGGCGGGATCACGACCGCGATCAATTCGATCCCGGCGCCGCCGCGCAAGGCCTTCGAGGACCGCGAGGTCGGTATCGCCTATGCGCGCGACAATAACGACTACCTGGCACGGCTCGTCGCCGATCATCCCGGCCGCTTCGGCATGTTCGCGGCGCTGCCGATGCCGCATGTCGACGCCACTTTGAAGGAGATCGAATACGCGCTCGACGTGCTGAAGGCTGACGGCGTTCACTTCATGACGAGCTACATCGATCATTGGCTCGGCGACAAGGTGTTCGCGCCGGTCTTCGACGAGCTCAACCGGCGCAAGGCGCTCGTCTATACGCATCCGCACTCGCCCTATTGCTGCACCGCGCCCTTGAAAGAGATCGTGATGCCGGACGCCATGATCGAGTACGGCACCGATACGACGCGCGCTATCGCGAACGTGGTCTTCTCCGGCACGTCGCGCCGCGCGTCCGATCTCAACATCATCTGGTCGCATGCGGGCGGCACAATGCCGTTCCTGATCTATCGCTTTCTCAAGACCGCGGCCATCCCGGCGAACGCACAGAAGCTGCCGCAGGGCGTGGTGGCCGAACTGAAGCGCTTCTACTACGACACGGCGCAAGCCTCGCACGCCGTCCTGCTTACGGCTTTGCGCCAAGTGGTGGGGCTCCAGCACGCGGCGTTCGGCTCGGATTATCCGTGGGGTGCCTCGGCCGCGTGCGTGGCCGAGCTCGCGGAGGCGGGCGTGTTGAGCGCCACGGAACTCGCCGGCATCGAAAGCGCCAACATCCTGCCGCTCTTGCCGCGCTTTCGTTAGCGCCGCCCTCTGAATTGACAGGGCACTGGCCTCTCAATAGAGTTTTCGCGCGGCTCACGAGGACACCAAAATGGCCAAAATCCGGCATATCGCGATCTTCTCCGACGATCCCGAACGGTTGGCGGAGTTCTATGTCGGCGTCTTCGGCATGGAGGTGAGGGGCCAGAGCGTCGACGGCGCCGTCTGGATGACCGACGGCTACATGGACATCGCGCTCCTCAAGCGCACGAGCGAACTGGCGCCCGAAGGCGTCCACCATTTCGGCATCACCATCGAGCCTGACGAGAAGGAGGGCGTCTATCGCCGCCTGAAGGAGCACGATGCTTGGGTGATGAAGCCGCCGCCCGGCCGGCCTTATGTCGAGGACGCGGCCAAGGATGCCGACGGCAACAAGTTTGACATCTCGACCTCGGCGGTGAAGGCCGAAGGTGGCCGCGTCGAAATGAAAGACGAGGCCCGTATGGGCGCGCTGGAAAAGGCCTGATGGGCGAGGCCGCGCCGCGCGCGCCTTATGCCGGCCCGATCGAGACCGGCATGGTGTTCGATTTCGAGCCGGGCAAGAAGCACAAATACGAGCGGCTGACCATCACGAAGAAGCAGGGCTCCCAGCTCTGGGCGCGCGGGCGGAGCGGCGCCACGTTTTACGACGAGGCGGAGTTCCGCGCGGGCGTGGTGCTCGTCTCGCAGACGCCGCTCGCCAAGCCCAAGCCCGTGCCGCTGCCGCTCGCGGGGCGCTACGAAGGGCCGATCGAGCCCGGCATGGTGTTCGATTTCGAGCCCGGCAAGCGCCATATGTACGAACGGCTCGTCATCACCAAATGCCAGGGCCTTCATGTCTGGGCGCGCGGCCGCTGCGGCCAGACCTATTACGACCTGCGCGAGTTCCGTGATCACGTGGTGCCGGTGCCGCCCACAAGCCGATAAACGGCGCCACAAGGATGGCCGCCATGACAAAGAAGACCATATCCGCCGTCGCCGCGCTCGCGGCTTTGCTCGCGGTACCTTGTGCGCGCGCGGCGGAGCCGTTCGAGATTCCCGTGATCGCCTCGCTCACCGGGCAGGGCGCGTTTCTCGGCAGCCAGGTGCAGGCGGCACTGCAGGTCCTCGAGAAGGCGGACAACAAGTCTGGCGGCATTCACGGCCGCCCGGTTCACATGGCGATCCACGACGACCAATCGAATCCGCAGATTGCCGTCCAGCTCATGAACGATGTGATGGCCGCACATTCGCCGGTCGTGCTCGGCTCGACGCTGGTCGCCGACTGCAACGCGATGGCGCCGCTCGCGGTGCATGGCCCGGTCGAATACTGCTTCTCGCCTGGCATCCATCCGCCGGCCGGAAGCTATGCCTTCACCTCCAGCACCTCGACGCTCGATCTCGCGAAGGCGCTCGTGCGCTACATGCGGCTGAAGGGCTGGACGAAGCTCGCGCTCATCACCAGCACCGATGCAACCGGTCAGGACGCCGACCGCGGCTTCGCCGAGGTTCTGGCCGATGCCGAGAACAAGAATGTGCAGCTGGTCGCGCATGTCCATTTCAACACCGCGGATGTGAGCGTCGCGGCGCAGATGGAGCAGGTCCGCGCCGCCAACGCCCAGGCCGTCATCGCCTGGAGCACCGGCTCGCCCGTCGGCACGGTGCTGCGCGGCCTCATCCAGTCCGGCATCGATCTTCCGGTCGGCACCACCGGCGGCAACATGACCTATGCGCAGATGAAGCTATTGGCCGATTACCTGCCCAAGGAATTCTATTTTCCCTCGGCGGAGTGGCCGGTCGGCAGCGATGCGCGCGTGAAGCTCAATCCCGCGGTTGCGGCGAAGCAGAAGGAATATTACGCCGCTTTCGCCGAGGCGGGCGTGAAGCCCGATGAGGGCTCGGTGCTCGGCTGGGACCCCGCGACCCTCGTGATCGACGCGCTGCGCGCGCTGCCCGCCGGCGCGGATGCCACCCAGCTGCGAGACTATCTGCTGCGGCAGACGAAGCTTGCCGGCGTCAACGGCGTCTACGATTTCGTCAAGACGCCGCAACGTGGCCTCGCGCTCGACGACACGGTCGTCACGCGCTGGGACAAGGCCGCCGGCGGGTGGAGCCTCATGTCCGAGCCGGGGGGCGTTCCGCTCGCACGCTGACGGGCGCGCGCTTGGACGCTCCTTCGTCTCCGGATAGAATGAGGCGAGCGGAGGGACGCATGACGACGACCCAGGAAGAGAACGATCGCCTGACGCGGATCGGCCCCGGCACGCCCATGGGCAGCCTGCTCCGGCGCTATTGGCACCCGGTCGGCATCGAGGCCGAGCTCTTGAAGGAGCCGGTGCAGCGCGTGCGCTTTTTCGGCGAGGATCTCACGCTCTTCCGCAGCGAGCGCGGCGAATACGGCCTGGTCGACGATCGTTGTCCGCACCGCTGCATGTCGCTCGAATACGGCATTCCCGACGAATGCGGCCTGCGCTGTGCCTATCACGGCTGGCTCTTCGACGCGCAAGGCCGCTGCCTCGAGCAGCCGTACGAGGATCTCGCGCATCCGGAGGGGCGGTACAAGGACGAGATCAGGATCAAGTCCTATCCGGTGGAGACGCTGGGCGGTTTCGTGTGGGCCTATTTCGGGCCTGAGCCGCGCCCGTTGCTGCCGCGGTGGGACGTGCTCGTGCGCGACGATTTCGACCGCGCCATCGAAGTCTTCACTCTGCCGTGCAATTGGCTTCAGTGCATGGACAATTCGGCCGACCCCGTGCATTTCGAATTCCTGCACGCGCGCTTCGGCAATTACGAGCAGAAGAAGCGCGGCTGTCCGGCGGCGATGAACCCGGCGCGGCACGTCAAGATCGCGTTCGACCTCTTCAAATACGGCATCTACAAGCGCCGGCTTTTGGAGGGCGAACCCGAGACCTCCGACGACTGGGTGACGGGCCATCCGCTGCTTTTCCCCACGACGCTCGCGCAGGGCGGCGCCGAGGCGCCGGGCTTGCAGATCCGCGTGCCGATCGATGACACGCACACGGTGCAGATCCTCTACCGCACGATGAAGCGCAAGCCAGGCGCCGAGCCGCTCCCGATCGCGGTGAAGCATTCGAAGCTGTTCGATGAGAACGGCAGGCTCGCGGCCAACACCATTCCGCACCAGGACGCGCTTGCCTGGGTCGGTCAGGGCCCGATCTCCGACCGCACGCGCGAGCATCTCGCCACGAGCGACCGCGGCGTCGTGCTTTATCACAAGCTCCTCGTCGACCAGTTGGAGCGGGTCGAGCAGGGACTGGATCCGATGGGCGTGATCCGCGACCGCGCCGAGAACGAGCCGATGATCGTGCTCGGCCGCGAAGGCCGCACGCTCGATGCCTTCGCATCGCGCTACGACAGTTCCTTCGGCCAGATCCGGGAGTTCGCGGACACGGCGGCGAAATGACGGCGCCGGCGTTGCGCGCTCTTGCTCTCGTGCTTGCGGCAGCGATCGGCGCCGCATCCGCGGCCCACGCCGCCGTCACGCTCAGGGTTGGCAAGGCCTCGCCCACCGCGGCCACCATGGTGCCGCTTGTCGTCGGGGTACAGGAAGGCTTCTTCGCGAAGCAGGGGCTCGAGGTCCAGATCTTCGATTTCGCGGGCGGGGCCAAGCTCCATCAGGCGATGGCCGCGGGCAGCCTCGATCTCGGCGTCGGCGCGGGGACCGATCTCGCGCTCATCGCCAAGGGCTCGCCCGAGCTTGCGGTCGCGAACGGCGCGGGCCTGCTGACCTTTATCGGCATGGCCGTGCCGAAGGGATCGACGGCGCGCTCGCTCGACGATCTCAAAGGCGCGCGGATCGGCGTCACCACGATCAATTCGCTTACCTACTGGCTCGCGCTCGAGCTGGCGCGCCAACGCGGCTGGGGACCCGATGGCGTGACGCCGATCGCGATCGGCGGCGACACCGCGAGCGAGTTCGCCTCGTTCCGCACGCACATGGTCGATGCCGGAATCCTTTCGACGGCGCTCGCGTTCCAGATGGAAGCGCAGGGCGAGGGCCGGCTCATCGCGCCGGCCTCGTCCTGGGCGGGCGAGCTCGGCGGCTCGGTGGTGTTCGCGACGCGCGCCCTGATCGCGAGCAATCCCGATGCGATCCGCCATTTCCTCGTGGGCTGGTTCGATGCCGTGCGCTTCATGCGCGCCAATCACGACGCGTCCGTGAAGATCGCGGCGCAGATGACCGGCATGCCGGTTGCGATCGAGGCGCGGGAATTCGATTTGACCTTGCCGATGTTCAACACCGATGGGCATTTCGACGCCGCCATCCTGGCGACGCTCAAGCGCTCGTTCTCGGACCTGAAGCTGCTCGATCAGCCGCCCGACATGTCGAAGCTCTACACGGAAGAGTTCCTGCCGAAGTGATGCGGGCCGCGGCGCTCGACATTAGAGCCCGCTCATCACCTTGCTGAAGCGTCCCCAATCAGTGCCGTTGAATTTGACGAGCTGCTCGTCGGCAATCGTGTTGTAGTTGGTCGGCGTCACGGTGACGGTGATGCCGGGGAGCAGCATCCCGAGCTTCACGTGGTCGAGTTGCGTCACGTGCCGCATGACGTTCGCATGCGTCAAGTCGTCGCCGCAGCGCCGTAGCACCTCGGCGAGGAGCTGCGCCTCCATGAAGCCGCCGACCGTGAAGCTGTCGTTGGGATCGAACTCCGATGCGTATTCTTTCATGAACGAAGCGAATTCCTTGACGCCCGGATCATTGGCCCATGTGGGGTCGCCGAAATCCTTGACGTAGGCGGCGGAGATGATGCCCTTCGCTTTCTCGAGGCCGGCAGGCTTTAGGACGGCGCCGATCGAGATCGAGACGTCGTTGAGGAACTGGGTCGGATGCCAGCCGATGTCGTAGGCTTTGCGGATCGATTGAGCTGCGAATTTCGGCGTCGTCACATTGACGAAGACGTCCGCGCCGGTTCCCTGGAGGCTTACCACCTGCGATTCGACAGTGGGATCGGTCGGTTGATAAGTCACGTCGCTGATCAACATCGATGCCTTGTCGCCGAGGCCGCGCTTGATGCCGTCGAGGAAGTCCCGTCCGTAATCATCGTCCTGGCGCAGCATGCCGATCTTCGCGTTCGGCATGTTCGCGACAATGTAGCGGCCGAAGATCGTGCCCTCGCCGACGTAGGATGGGGTGAAGCCCACGGTGTAGGGGAATTCGCCGGGGTCGCGCAGCTGGCTCGCCCCCGCGGCCGCGAAGAGCTGCGGAATTTTGCGCTGGTTCAGATATTTTTCGACCGAGAGGTTGGTCGGCGTGCCTGGGATCATGAAGATCAGCAGCACCTTGTCCTGCTCGACGAGGCGACGCACCTGCTCGACCGTGCGCGCCGGGTTGTAGCCGTCGTCGTAGGAAAGGAAGGTGATTTTCCGGCCGTTGATGCCGCCATGCTCGTTCAGCATCTTGAAATAGGCCATCGCGATCTTCGAACCGGTGCTGGTTTGCGAGAGATTGCCGCTATAGGGCGCGCTGTTGCCGATGCGGATCTCGGTGTCGGATGCGCCGATGTCGTACGTGCCGGCGGCGTGCGCCGGGCCCGCACAAGCAACCAGGACTGCGGCGGCGAATGCCGCTAAGCGCTGCGACATGGAACACGTCCTCTCTTTATGAGCATAGCCGACCGCTACGCGCGCAGATCGGGGAAATCCTCTTCCCAGAACTCGGCGGGCCCGCGCGCATTTTCGTGCCGTCGCGCGGCTTCGGCCTGGCGCAGCTCGACGCGCCTGATCTTGCCCGAGATGGTTTTTGGCAGGTCGGTGAACTCGAGGCGGCGTACGCGCTTGTAGGGGGCAAGGCGCTCGCGCATCTGCGTGAAGATGTCGCGCGCGGTCGATTGGTCGGGTGCAAATCCGGCCGCGAGCACGATGAACGCCTTGGGCACGGCGAAGCGCTGCGCGTCGGGCGAAGGCACGACTGCGGCTTCGGCGACGGCGCGATGCTCGATGAGCGCGCTCTCGAGCTCGAATGGGCTGATGCGATAGCCCGAGGATTTGAACACGTCGTCGGTGCGGCCGACGTATGTGATACGCCCATCCTTGTCGCGCTGCGCCGTGTCGCCGGTGTGATACCAGGCGCCGTCGATGCGCTGCATCTCGCCGTCGTCCTGCTGATAGCCCTGCATCAGGCCGGCCGGACGTGGTGAGAGGCCGACGACGATCTCCCCTTCTTCCGCCTCGTTGCCGCTCTCGTCGACGACGGCGATGCGATAGCCGGGCAAGGGGCGCCCCATCGAGCCCGGCACGATCTTCTGGCCGGGTGGGTTGCCGACGAGCGACGTCGTCTCGGTCTGGCCGTAGAAATCGCGCACGGTCAGGCCCCAAACCTGCTCGACGTGCGCGATCACTTCGGGATTGAGCGGCTCGCCCGCCGACAGCGCCTCGCGCAGCGGCAGCTTCCAGCGCGCGATATCTTGTTGCACGAGCATGCGCCACACCGTGGGCGGCGCGCAGAAGGTGTTGACCCCGCAGCGCTGCAGCAGGTCGAGCGTTTCCACCGGGTCGAAGCGCGCCTGCGTCATGGCGACGATGGTGGCGCCCGCCGTCCACGGCGCGAAAAAGCTGCTATAGGCATGCTTCGCCCAGCCGGGCGAGGAGATGTTGAGGTGAACATCGCCCGGCCGCACCCCAATCATGTACATCGTCGAAAGATGTCCGGCTGGATAGCTCCGGTGCGAGTGCAGCACCATCTTGGGCCGCGCCGTGGTGCCGGACGTGAAATAGAGGAGCAGCGGATCATCGGCGTTGGTGATGCCCTCGGGCACGAAGGATTTCGGCTGCTCGTAAGCGTCCTCGAAACGGTGCCAGCCCGGCGCACCGCCGACGGCGATGCGCGTATAGTCGCCGGCAAGCTTGGCGAAGCGTGGGGTGAGCGCGGCCGGAACGATCGCGTGGCGGATGCGCCCGCGCTCGAACCGGTCCTGGAGATCGGCCTCGGCGAGAAGCGTCGTCGCCGGGATGATGACGGCGCCCAATTTCATCAGTCCGAGCATCGCCTCCCACAGCGGCCGCATGTTCGGCAAAAGCAGGAGCACGCGGTCGCCGCGCTTGACGCCGAGCGCGTGCAGATGGTTCGCGACCTGGTCGGAGCGCGCTTTCAGCTCGCCGAAGCTCTGCTTCTCGTCCGCCTCGCCGACGAGCCATAGCGCCGTGCGCTCGGCCGGCAGATGGTCGAAGATGTCGAGCGCCCAGTTGAAGCGGTCGAGCTCCGGCCAACGGAACTCGCGCACCGCGGCGTCGTAGTCCGCGCGCAGCCGCAGAAGCAGGTCGCGGGCCGCGAGGAACGTTTCTCTGCTATCGCTCATTCCGCCCGCGCCAGTGTTACTATTCTTCGTCGATCTCCGCACGCGGTAAAAACCGCTTCCCGCACGACGAGAATCCTCGGTCAATGGTGAACCAACTCGCCAGGCGAGACAAGGCGGTTCGGGATGCCCTGGAGCCGCGCGGCCCTGCGATCTAACATGGGATCGCCTCACGCGGAGCTTCGTGCATGCGTCTCAATGCATTCTTTCCGACCCGCGACATCGGCACCGATCCGGTGAAGATCCGCGACTGGGCGCAGGCCGCCGAAAGTCTCGGATATTTCCATATCGAGGTCGCCGATCATGTGTTCGGCGCGGCCGCGCGCGAGGGCTTCACGCCGACCTATAACGAGACCGACCCCTTCCACGAGACGTTCACGACGCTCGCCTTCCTTGCCGCGGCGACGAAGACGATCGGTCTCTCGAGCGGCGTCCTCATCCTGCCGCAGCGTCAGACCGGCGTCGTCGCCAAGCAGGCGGCCGAGGTCGATATCCTGTCGTCGGGGCGCCTTCGCCTCGGCGTCGGCGTCGGCTGGAACCATGTCGAGTACGAGGCGCTTGGCGCCGATTGGAAGACGCGCGGCGCGCGTCAGGCCGAGCAGGTCGAAGTGCTGCGTCGGCTCTGGACCGAAAAACTCGTCACTTTCCGCGGCCGATTCCACGATCTGCGCGATGTCAGCATCGTGCCGCAGCCGATCCAGCGCCCAATTCCGATCTGGTTCGGCGGCTCGTCCGATGCCGCGGTGAAGCGCGCGGCGCGGCTCGGCGACGGCTGGATGCCGATCCTGGCGCCCGACGTGGCGGCGCCGAAACTCGAGGCGCTGCGCGAGCATCTCCGCGCGTTCGGGCGTGATCCCGCCCGCTTCGGGCTCGAGGGCTGGCTGCGCATGAGCGAGCCCGATCCCGAGCGCTGGGCCGCCGCGGCCGACGGCTGGCGCCGGCTCGGCGCCGAGATCGTGATGCTCTATCCCATGTACCGCATCGCGACCTTCGATCAGCAGATCGAGACGCTGCGCCGCTTCAAGGAGGCGGTCGGCGAGTAAAGTCGGCCCGCTATTTCTTCAGGGCGTCCGCGTATGGAAAGATCATGCTGCCGGTCTTGACCGCGTCGGGCCACAGCACGGTCGTGTGCGAGGTGTCGCGGAAATCGTCGAGCTCGTTGCGCACGAGATTCTGGAACTGGATCACGACGAAGTGCGACTTGGTCCATTCGCCGTCCGGGCTGAAGTCGATGTTGCCGACCACGGTCGGGATCGTGTGCGTGTGGATGTACGCCGCGATTTTGTCCTGATCGAGGCTCTTGCTGCCCTCGACACCGGCGGCGAGCACCTGCGCCGCGGCGTAGCCGAACGGCGGGAAGGCATAGCCTAAGGGATCGAGCCCCTGTTGCGGCGCGATTGTCGCGTATTTCGCAAGAAGCTCCTTGAGGCCGGGGAAGTTGTAGGCCGGGATCGGCAGGAACGCCTCCTCGTTGAGGATGCCGTTCATGAGCGGGCCCAGCTGCACCTCGACCGAGGCGATGATGAGGCCGATGAACGTGCCGCCGAACAGCTTCGGCTTGAAGCCCAGTTCGTTGGCCGCGCGCACGATGCCCACGGAATCGGGTGGATAGGCCGCGACATAGACGATGTCCGGGTTGGTCGCCTGCACGGCGCGGATGATCGGCGCGAAGTCGGTCGTCGAGGGCGGGTAGTTGCGGTCATAGACCGTGGTGAAGGGCAGGTTCTTCAAATTGGCGCGCGCGCCCTCGATGGCGTTCTGCGAGAACTCGGCGTCGGCGCCGACGAGCGCAATGGTCTTGAGCTCGTCCTTGTGCTGCATCGCGAGCGCGAAGAATCCGTCGGAGAACGCCTTCTCTGGATTGGGCCCTGAATTCAGGATCGAGAAATAGCGCTTGTAGTGGAAGCTGTGATTGGCCGCGTTGGCAAGAATTCCGACGGTCGCCATGTTGTGTTGCATGAGGACGGGGATCGCCGGCACGACAAGGTTCGTCGCATAGGGGCCGATCACGAGGTCGACCTTGTCGACCTCGATGAGCTTCGTATAGATCGGCGGCACGTTCGACGGGTTGCTCTGGTCGTCGTAATAGACGAGATCGACCGGCCGGCCGAGGAGGCCGCCCTTGGCGTTGACGTCGTCCTTCCAGATCTGGAGCGCGATCAGAACTTGCTTGCCGATCGCCGCGACGCCGCCGGTCAGTGCCACGCTGAAGCCGAGCTTGATGGGCTCGGCCGCCGACGCGGCCATGCTGGAAAGGCACGCGAACGCCAGCGCCGTCGCCAATATGGCGCGGCGCCATGTCATGACGCAGATCATTTAACGTCCTCCCTTTACCCTCCGAGCGAAGCCGGTTCCGCGCTCATGCCGCCGTTGGACGGCTGCCGGATTATTTGTTCGGCTTCACGGGTGAGGGGAGTGTTCGGCGCTGCTCGCGCCCTGTCAACGGGAGTTTCCCCGCGTCAGCGGGCGAGCGTCCCAAATCTCGTGCCGTAATCGATCGGCAGGACCTCGCCGGTGATGAGGTCGGGGCCGTCGATGAACCAGCAGATCATCTCGGCGATGTGCTCGGCGAAGGCGGTCTTGCCCACGGGCGTAATCTTCGCCATCTCTGCGACGCGTTCGTTGAAGCGCGCCTCGCCGAGCAGGTTTTTCATCCAGCGCGTCGCCACGAAACCGGGACAGACGGCATTGACGCGGATCACCGGCGCGAGCTGGCGCGCGAGCGAGATGGTGAGCGAGTTGAGCGCGCCCTTCGATGCGGCATAGGCGATCGAGCTGCCCTCCCCGTTGAGCGAGCCGAGCGCCGAGACGTTGACGACGGCGCCGTTTCCGGCCGCGCGCATGTGCGGCACCGCGGCGCGGATCATCTGATAGGTGCCGACGAGATTGACCGAATAGATGTCGAGAAAGTCGGCGGCATTGAGCGCGTCGAGATCGCCCGGCCGGGCCGCCTTCGTCCGGCCGGCGCAGTTCACGAGCACGTCGAGCCGGCCCCAGCGCGCGACCGCCGCCGCGACCATGCCGCGGCAGGCGGCATCGTCGGCGACGTCGGCGGCGTGGACGAGCGTTTCGCTGCCGAGCTCGCGACAGGCTGCCGCGGTCTCTTCGGCCTCGGCGCGGCTCTTCGTGTAGTTGACGACGACGCGGCAGTGCTTCGATGCGAGGCGCTTTGTCGTCTCGGCGCCGATGCCGGTCGCCGACCCGGTGACGATGGCGACGCGTCCGGCGATGTCCATGGCGCCCTCCCGTGCGGCATCATCCCCTCGAAATCGGCGGGCTTCAAGCGGGAGCGCCTCCGTGCAACAATGCCGGATCGGGAGGCGGCAAGATGATACGTGCTCGCAATCCCTGGTGGATCGTCGGTGCTGCCGTCTTCGGCCTCGTGTGCAGCGCCGGGCCTATCAACATCTGGACCTTCAGCGTCTTCCTGCGCCCCGTGGCGGAGTCCCTCCATATCGGGCGCAGCATGCTCGCTGGCGCGCTCCTCTTGTCGGGCGTCATCAGCGCTCTTTGTTATCCGGTCGTCGGCCTGCTGCTCGACCGCTTCGGCGCGCGCCGCGTCATCCTCGCCGGCATCGTCTTCTTCGCGGCGGCGACGGCGCTCCAGGGGCTGATGACTGCCTCTGCGCTCGTCATCTTTTCGATCTTCATCGTGCGCGGCTTCGCTTCGTCCGGTCCTTCACCACCGGCCTACGCCTTCATAGTGTCGCGCTGGTTCGACCAGCGGCGCGGGCTTGCGCTCGGCATCGCCTTGTCGGGCGTAGGACTCGGCACGGCGATCATCCCGCCGATCGCCGCCTACCTCGTCGGCGCGGTCGGCTGGCGTTTGGCCTATGCCGGGGTCGGCGTCGTCATGCTGATCCTCGCGGGTGTGCCGGTGACGCTCCTCGTGCGCGAGCCCGATCCCAAGGAGCGCGCGGCGATGCCGCATCTTGCTCCGGCGGAACTTCCGGGCATGACGTTGCGCGAGGCGCTGACCCGGTCGTGGCACTTCTGGGGTCTCGCCTTGGCCTTCTTCCTCGGCATCATCGTCCTCAATGGCACGCTCACGCAGATCGTCGCCATGCTGATGGATCGCGGCGTGAGCCTGCAGGCCGCGACGAGCGTGCTGGCCGCCTCCGGCATTGCCGCCGTGGTCGGCCGCATGGTGTCGGGCTGGTGCGCCGATCGCTTCCACGGCCCCTATGTCGCGGTCGGCTTCTTCCTGCTGCTGATCGCCGGCACGGCGCTCTTCGGCAGCGGCCTGCCCGAGCCGGCGCCGCTCGCCGGCGCGCTTCTCTGCGGCGTCGCCAACGGCGCCGAGGTCGACCTCATGGGCTTCCTCGTCAGCCGCTATTTCGGCCTCAAGGCCTATGGCCGGGTCATGGGCACCATGTTCGGCATCTTCGCCGCATCGACCGGCATCGGTCCGTTCATCAGCACCAAGTCCTTCGACCTCTATCACAGCTACGTGCCCGCCTTCCATTTCTATGAGGCGATCACCGTCGTCGCCATCATCCTCTTCGCGTTGCTCGGGCCTTACCCGTTCCCGGCGCAGCACCGCCACGCGCCTGCCGCACGCAAGGAAAAGCTCGCGGCGTGAGTTGACCCGCGCCGGCGGAGACGCCGAGTCGCGGGCTGATGCTTTCCGGCGAGACCGCTTCGTGCGAAATTGCGCGTCCGAGACTCCTTAGGAAGGATGACATGGCCGTTCGAGCGGGGCGCGAGTTCCTTATGATCCCGGGGCCGACGACGATGCCCGACGAGGTGCTGCGGGCGATGCATCGGCCGGCGATCGACATCTATGCCGGGCCGCTGCTCGAGCTCACCGACCCGCTGTTCGGCGCGGTCAGCCGCGTCTTTCGCACCAGCGCACGCGCGCACATCTACAGCTCGAACGGCCACGGCGCGTGGGAGGCCGCGCTCACCAACGTGCTGTCGCGCGGCGACAAAGTGCTCGTGCTCGAAAGCGGCCGTTTCGCTGTCGGCTGGGGCAACATGGCGGCGGGATTGGGCTGCGAGGTCGAGGTGCTGAAGGGCGATTGGCGCCGTGCTGTCGATCCGACCCAGGTCGCGGCCCGCCTCAAGGCCGACAAGGGCGGCACGATCAAGGCCGTGCTCGCGGTTCAGATCGACACCGCCTCGGGCGTCGTCAACGACATCGCCGCGATTTCCGCGGCAATCAAGTCGGCCGGGCACAGTGCTCTGTTTCTTGTCGATGCCGTCGCCTCGCTCGGATGCGTGCCGTTCGAGATGGACCAGTGGGGCATCGACGTCGCAATGGCGGGCTCGCAGAAAGGGCTGATGACGCCGCCCGGCTTGGGCTTCGTCGCCGCCAATGCGCGGGCGAAGGAGGCCCACAAGAAGGCCAACCTGCGCACGCCTTATTGGGACTGGACCATCCGCGAGGGCGAGGAGCATTACGTGAAGTACGGCGGCACGCCGCCCGAGCACCTGCTGTTCGGCCTGCGCCAGGCGCTCGACCTGCTCGAGGCGGAGGGTCTGGAGAACGCATTCCGGCGCCATCGGCTCCTTGCCGAGACGACGCGCCGTGCCGTCGCCGAGTGGGCGAAGGGCGGGGCGATCGAATTCAATATTCTCGAACCAAGCCAGCGCTCCGATACGGTGACGGTCATCCTCACCGACAAGGCCGATGCGCTCCTCGACTACTGCAACAGGAATTGCGGCGTGGTGCTAGGCCGGGCGATCGGGCCGATGCTGGCCAAGGGCTTCCGTATCGCCCATATGGGCCACGTCAATGCACCGATGGTGCTGGGCACGCTCGGCGTCGTCGAGACGGCCTTCACCGCGCTCGGCGTCGCGCACGGCAAGGGCGCGCTCGAGGCGGCAGCATCCTGGCTTGGCGGGCAAGTGAAGGCTTGAGCCGTCAGCGCCGGGTTCCCGCGTTCATGCCGCGCTCGATGCGTGCGCTGTAACGCGACAGACTGAAGCACAAGGCCCAGAAAGCGATTCCCGCGAAGAAATAGGCGGTGCGGCGCACTTGGTCGCTGACGAGCCACTCGGGATCCGTGATTGCGGCCTGGAGCACACCTAAGAGGTCGAGCAGGCCGACGATCAGGATGAGCGTCGTTTCCTTCACGATCTCGACGCAGACATTGACGATGCCCGGAAGCGCCGCGCTGATCGCGCGCGGGATGACGATGAGCCACATCACCTGCCGGTGTGAGAAGCCCAAGGCCGCGCCGCCCTCGTACTGATGGCGCGGCACGGATTGCAGCCCGCCGCGGAACACCTCGGCCAGGATCGCCGCGTTGAACAGGCTGAAGGCGATGAGCGCGCTCACGAGCGTGTTGCTGGTGGTGCTCGGCGGCATGAACACCGGCAGCAGCACGACCGCCAGGAAAAGGACGCCGACAAGCGGCAGGCCGCGCACGACGTCGATATAGCGCGCCGACAGGAGCGCGATGACCGGCAGGCGCGAACGGCGCCCCAGCGCCAGCATCAGCCCGAGTGGGATCGCGGTGACGATGGTCCAGGCAGCAACGACGACGGTCAGCAGCAAACCGCCCCAGACCGAGGTGGAGACGCTGGTCAGGCCGAAGATCCCGCCGCACAGCAAGATCGCGGCGGCGACCGGATAGAGGACGAGAAGTGCCGCCGCGAGCTCGAGCTTGCGCTTCACGGTCGGCAGCAGGATGACGAGAACGCTCGCGAGGCCGAGCACGGCCGCAAGCTCGACCCGCCAGTGCTCCGGCGCCGGATAGCGCCCGAACACGATCAGGTTCCAATGGAGACGCACGAAGAGCCAGCAGGCGGCGCGCGTTCCCGCGCAAGCCTGACCCGAAGGTCCGCTCCAGACCGCATCGATGAAGGCCCATTGGATAAAGCTCGGCAGAAACGCCGCAAGACCCGCGAGCACGGCAAGCGACAGCGCGATGTTGAGAGGCGTCGAGACGCAGCTTTTGAGGAATGCGCGCAGCTTCGGCATGGCTAGGGCGCGGCGAGGTGAAAGCGGCGGTTGATGGCATTGCCGATTGCGGCGATGCCGAGACAGAGCGCCAGATAGATCGCCATGGTCACGGCCATGAGGTCGATCGGCTGTCCAGTCTGGTTCAGCACGGTGCCGCTCACCAGCATCAGCTCGGGGTAGGCGATCGCCGCGCCGAGCGAGGAATTCTTGAGAATGGAGATGTACTGCGTGATGAGCGGCGGCAGGATGATGCGCATCGCCTGCGGCAGGACGATGCGCGTATTGATGGGCCAGCCGCGCAAGCCGAGCGCCAGCGCCGCTTCCGTCTGTCCGCGCGGCACCGCGAGGACGCCGCCGCGCACAAGCTCGGCCACGAAGGCGGCGCCGAAGATCGAGAGCCCGGCCAGCATCGCCAGGAATTCCGGAATGATGAGCGCGCCGCCGTGAAAATTGAAGCCTTCGAGCTGCGGCGTATCGACCGCGAGCGGCGCGCCGAAGAGAAGCCTTGCGAGCACGAGCAGGACGACGAGGCTCGCCGGGCCCACCCAGCGGAGGGGCGACGCTCCGCCCGTATCGCTGGGATGACGCCGGGCGAGAAAAACGCAGCCCACCCAGATCGCGATGCCGAGCGCGAGCGCAAGGGCGGCGGCCGCGAAGCCCGCCTCCGGTTGCAGCGCAGGAATATAGAGGCCTCGGCGGTTCAGATAGATCGCTCCGAACAGGCCGAGGCTTTGGCGCGGCAGCGGCAAGGTGCCGAGTACGGCGAAATACCAGAAGAAGAGCTGCAGCAAGAGCGGCACGTTGCGGACGACCTCGACATAGGCAAGCGCCACGGTCGAGACGAGTTGGTTCTTCGAGAGCCGCAGCAGGCCGATCACGAATCCGAGGATCGTGGCAAGGGCGCAGCTCGCGGCCGAGATGGCGAGCGTATTGAGGGTCGCGACCTCGAGCGCCGCGCCATAAGTCGAGCGCGCGGAATAATCGACGAGATGCTGGGCGATCTCGAACCCGGCCGGTCGCGAGAGGAAGGCGAACCCCATGTGGATGTTGAGGCGCGCAACGTTGAGAACGACGTTGCGAATGATGAAGGCGGCGAACAGCGCCAACACCACCAACACGACCCCTTGCAGGACGAGTGCGCCGGCGCCGTTGCGCGGCACGCGGCGCGCCCGGGGCCGCGCTTCGCCACCACCGGTGCCCTGCTCAAGAGCCTGCGACTTCACCCGAGCGATCCCGCCCGGCTCGGCTCAGCGGAACGGCGGCGCGTATATCAGGCCGCCGTTCTTCCACAGCGCGTTCTGGCCGCGCTGGAGCTTGATGGGCGTGTTGGGTCCGATGTTACGGTCGAAGATCTCGCCGTAATTGCCGACCTGCTTGATGACGTTGTAGGCCCAGTCTGCCGACAGCCCCATCTTCTGTCCGAGGTCGTCGCCGACGCCGAGGATGCGCTTTACTTCGGGGCTCGCGTCCGGATTCTTGCGCAAATCGTCGACGTTCGCTTGCGTGATCCCAAGTTCTTCCGCAGCCATCGTCGCGAACAGCGTCCAGCGCACAATGTGCGACCATTGCTGATCGCCTTGCCGCACCCACGGGCCGATCGGTTCCTTCGAAATCGTCTCGGGCAGAACGATATGGTCGTCGGGATGCGTCAGCACCAGACGGTTCGCGGCGAGCGAGCTGCGGTCGTTCGAGAACGCATCGCACCGCCCCTGGTTGTAGGCCTCGCGCGCCACGTCGGGGCCGTTGAAGGTCACGATCTGATACGGCATCTGATGCGACTTGAAATAGTCGGCGATGTTGAGTTCCGTCGTCGTCCCTTGCGAGACGCAGATATTCGCGCCCTTGAGATCGGCGAGGCGGGTCACGCCCAGCGATTTCGGCACCATGAAGCCCTGGCCGTCATAGAAATATGTCGCCGCGAACTCGATACCGCCGCCATTGTCGCGGTTGTAGGTCCAGGTGAGGCGGTGCGTGAGAACGTCGACCGCGCCGGTCGTGAGCTTCGGAAACACATCGCGCGGCTCGAGCGGAATGGTTTGCACTTTCTTCGCGTCGCCCAGCACCGCCGCGCCAATCGCGTGGCAGAAATCGACATCGAAGCCGTGATAGACGCCATTATTGTCGGGAAAGACGAAACCGGGCGCGCCGACGGCGATGCCGCAGATCACGTTGCCGCGTGCCTTGACGTCGTCGAGCGTCGTTGCTTGCGCTGCGACCCATGAGACGAGAAGCGCCGCCGCGGCGGCGAGCAAGATCCTAAATTTCTGCATTCCAGTTCCCTCCCTGGCGCAAGTCTAAATGATCGCATCCCGGCGCGCGAGACGGCACTTCGGTCGCGGACGAGAGCCGCGACACCTCTCTCTTGCCGCGGCGCGCGGGCGCGCCCATGATCCCGCTCATCCGTTCGGGAGGTCCGTCCGTCATGCTCACAATTCAAAATCCGATCCGTACGCCCGTCATCATGCGCTCGCGGCTGATGCTCGAGACCGTGTCGGAGCTCGTCGCCGCCAACGAGTGGCGCGACAGGCAGGTGATGATCCTGATGCGGCCGCAAGGCGACGACACATGGCGGCTGCGGTTCTTCGCGAGCGACGCGCCAGGGTCGGTCGACGCGGTCGCGAACGGCGAGGCGGACATCGCGATCTGCAATCCGGGCGGCGTGCTCGGCATGGCGCTCAAGGGACGCGGCCCCTACAAGAAGCCCATTCCGCTCCGCTCGATCATGGTAATCCCGCAATTCGACCAGCTTGGCTTCGCCGTCACGGCCAAGACCGGGCTCAAGACGATTGGCGACTTGAAGCGCACGCGCTATCCGCTCCGGGTCTCCCTGCGCGGGCAGCCCGATCACTCCGTGCACCTCATCTGCAACCAGGTGCTGAGCGCCTACGGCATGTCGCTCAACGACATTGTGAGCTGGGGCGGGAAGCTCGTTTATACCGAAGGAATGCCGCACGGCCCTGATCGGCTCGGCGCGGTGGCGCGCGGCGAGCTCGACGCCGTGTGGGACGAGGCGTTGCCGCTCTTCGCGCCGCAGTCGCTCGAGCTTGGCATGCGTTTTCTCGCGATCGACGAGCCGCAGCTCAAATCGCTCGAGGATGACGGGCTCATGCGCGCGGCGATCACAAACGACGAATACCCGGGCCTCGGCGAGACCGTGTGGACAGTCGATTTCAGCGGCTGGCCCGTGTTCTGCCTCGCGAGCGCGCCCGACGACATGATCTACAAATTCTGCGCCGGGCTCGACGCGCGCAGAGCGCGCATCCCGTGGTACGGCGACGGGCCGATGCCGCTCGATCAGTTGTGCAAGGACAGCAAGGACGGGCCGCTCTATCTCCCGCTCCATCCGGGCGCCGAGCGGTTCTGGCGCGAACGCGGCTATATTCGCTGATCTGCCATGAAATTCGGTCTCTTCTATCTGCCGACCTATTTGCCGGATGCGCGCGACGTGGCGACGCATTTCGACAATATCGTCGAGCAGGTGCTGTTCGCCGACCGGATCGGCGTCGACTATGTGTGGATGGTCGAGCATCATTTCGTGCGGCATGGCGGGCTCTGCGCCGGGAACTTCGCGTTCCTCTCGTATCTCGCAGCGAAGACGAGCCGGATCAGGCTCGGCACGGGGGCGACCGTCCTGCCCCTCAACGATCCCGTGCGCGTCGCCGAGATGGCGGCAACGCTCGACCAGCTCTCGAAGGGCCGCTTCGATCTCGGCGTCGGGCGCGGCTTCCTGCGCGACGAGTTCGACACGTTCGGCGTCGATATGCGCGAGACGCACGACCGCGTCGCCGAGGGCGTCGATCTCATGAGGCGCGCCTGGACCGAGGCGCCGCTTCA